>LWDU01044399.1_pt1 | contig 58162 bp, 53 predicted proteins | sample 727161 | NCBI WGS metagenome assembly LWDU01 (sample SAMN04566230, study PRJNA314399) | hydrothermal vent metagenome | isolation source: deep sea hydrothermal plume seawater | place: Mexico: Gulf of California, Guaymas Basin | collected 2004-07-11
CTCATAGCACCGCCTAAATCTCTAAGAAGTGTCGTTCTTGCTTTCATAATATAGGCAATTGGACCGATAGGTTTAATAGCCTCCGTCCAAACAACTCCGTTATAGCAAGCATCCGGTGTATTAAGTGCAGGTTGTCTTTCGGGACCAGCAGACTCCCAATCGAAGCTTCCTCCGTCAAGTATTAAACCTCCGACCGAAGTACCGTGACCACCAATATATTTAGTGGTTGAATAAGTAGTAATAGCAGCTCCATGGTCAAAGGGCCTACAAAGCACCGGTGCAGCTGTATTATCTACAATCAAAGGGATTCCTTGCTCTCTTCCTATGTCTGCTACTTCTTGAATAGGAAAAACTTGTAATTTTGGATTTGGCAAAGTCTCTCCAAAATAAGCTCGTGTTTTCTCGTCTGTTACTTTTTTAAAATTCTCAGGGTCTGAGGGATCTACAAACCTTACTTCAATACCCATTTCTGAAAGATTATTCTTAAATTGATTATAAGTACCTCCGTAAAGGTGTGAGGAAGACACGATATTATCCCCTGCTCTAGCCAGATTCTGTATTGAATAAGCCGAAGCTGTTTGTCCTGATGCTACAGCCAATCCAGCAGCACCACCATCCAAAGCAGCCATACGCTCCTCCAAGACTGCGTTGGTTGGATTCATGATCCTGGTATAAATATTTCCTAACTCAGAAAGCGAAAATAAGTTAGCTGCATGATCTGTACTATCGAATAGATAGCTAGTTGTTTGATGAATAGGGACTGCCACTGAGCCCGTACTCTCATCAGCTCTCCACCCCGCGTGTAGAGCTATTGTTTCTAAGTTTTTACCTGTATAAGTCATTATGTATCTCCTAAAAAAAAACCTGCCAACTTTCGCTAAACAGGTCTCATATTAAGAAATCCTTCTTTAGCAGTATTTATAAAGCACCCGCAAGCTGGGTCAAATCGGTGCTTCGTGCATTTTATAAGAAGAAATAATTAAATCAAGATGCAATTATAAAATATAATATGTTGCATAGGCCCCGTTAGCTCAGTCGGATAGAGCGCTGGATTCCTAATCCGGAGGTCATAGGTTCAAATCCTGTACGGGGCACCAATAAAATGAACTGGAAAAAAGAAACTAGAGAAATAGAAAAAAGAAAACTTCTTGCTAAACAGCAAGGAGGTAAAGACGCTGTTGATCTACAACACGCTAAAGGACGTTTAACTTTAAGAGAAAGAATAGAAAAGCTGATAGATAAAGGATCGTTTCAAGAACAAGGAAAAATTGCTGGTGGCTCTGAAACAAATGAAGCTGGTGAAATACAATCTCTGACCCCGGCAAACTTTATTCTAGGCTTTGCAACAATTTCTGGCAGACAAGTAGTGGTAGGGGGTGAAGATTTTACAGTAAGCGGTGGCTCTCCTAACTCAGCAGGTTTAAGAAAAAGCGTCTATACAGAAGAACTCGCTCTTTCATATAAAGTTCCATTGATAAGATTACACGAGGGCGGCGGTGGGTCTGTTGCAGGCCCCGGGAAAAAAGGAAGAGGTTCTGGGGGAGATGCTGTTTTTTCTAGATCAAGATTTAAAGCGGTTGCTGACACTCTAAGAGAAATACCAGTTGCTTCTGCAGCCCTTGGACCTGTTGCAGGACTCCCTGCTGCTAGATTTGTTGCTTCTCATTTTAGGGTGATGACTAAAAGAACAGCCCAAATTTTAGTAGCGGGACCCGCAATAGTAGAAAGGGCTTTTGGGAAAAAAATGACTAAAGAAGAATTAGGAGGATCACAAATCCATAAGCTCAATGGAGTCACAGATAATGTAGCAGAATCAGAAGAAGAAGCCTTAAATCAGATTAAACAATTTCTGTCTTATATGCCTCAAAGTATATATGAACTGGCAAAGCGAACAAATACAGATGATCCTATAAATAGAAAAGCCGAAGAACTCTTATCAATTATCCCGAAAGAAAGACAGAGATCTTATGAAATGAGAGATGTAATAAAACACGTATTTGATAAAAACTCTTTCTTTGAAATGACTAAATTTTTTGGCCAAGGAATTATTACAGGGTTTGCAAGAATAAATGGTTTCTCAGTAGGTGTGTTCGCAAATGATTCAAATTTCTATGCTGGTTCTATGTCTGCAAGCGGAGCTCAAAAAACTACACGGTTTATTAAACTTTGCGACACCTTCCACATCCCTGTAATCAGTCTTGTAGACGAGCCTGGGTTCTTGATAGGACCTGATGCAGAAAAAGAAGCGACAATTCTTTATGGCACAGAAGCCGTACTTACAGTAACTGAATCAAAAGTACCTTGGTCTACAGTCATGATAAGGAAATCTTTTGGAGTTGCTGCTGCTGCACACTATGGCCCTGATGGTTATGTCTTGGCATGGCCTTCGGCAGAATCGGGACCTTTACCTCTAGAAGGAGGAGTTGCTGTTGCTTTTAAAAAAGAAATTGCAAAAGCTTCAAACCCTGAAGCTAAAAGAAAGGAGATAGAAACAAATCTTGCCAAGAATCAGAATCCTTTCCCTAGAGCTGAAAATTTCTCTGTACATGAAATTATTGATCCGCGAGAGACAAGAAAGTATTTATCAGACTGGGTACAGCGTATTCAACCACAATTAAATGCTAAGTTATTGTCGCTAACCCCTCGTAATTAAATTTTACTTGAAATAAAGAGACAGCAGAATTAATCCTAATATATACTATTAAATATACATAAAAAGGAGAGTGGAAAATGAAAACTTATGAACAATTTTATATAAACGGAGAGTGGGTAGACCCGGTTGAAGGTTTAAATACTTTAGATGTAATTAACCCTTCGAATGAAGAAGTAATTGGAAAAATTGCAATGGGAAGTGCAGCGGATGTAGATCAAGCTGTCATTGCAGCTAAAGATGCTTTTGATACTTTTAGCCAAACTAGCGTTGAAGAACGATTAGCTCTTCTTGGAAAAATAGTTGAAGTTTATCAATCTAGATATGATGAGATAGCTGAAACTATATCAAGTGAGATGGGCGCTCCTTTGACTTTATCAAAAGCGGCTCAAGCGGCAACAGGTCTAGGCCATTTTGCTCAAGCTATAGAGATACTTCAAAGCTTTGAATGGGAAGAAACAAAAGGAAAAACTATAATTAGGAAAGAGCCAATAGGCGTAGTTGGAATGATCACTCCGTGGAACTGGCCTATCAACCAAATATCTTGCAAAGTAGCTCCTGCTCTAGCAGCCGGGTGTACAATGGTCCTAAAACCAACTGAAATTGCACCTCTTAACGCAATGCTCTTTACTGAAGTCATGCATGAAGCTGGTGTCCCGGCTGGCGTTTTCAATTTGGTTAATGGTGACGGATTAACAGTTGGTGAAGCTATGTCTTCTCATCCAGGCATAGATATGATGTCTTTTACTGGATCAACAAGAGCGGGTATAGCCGTTGCTAAGGGTTCTGCTGATACAGTAAAACGTGTAGCACAAGAGTTAGGAGGCAAATCAGCGAATATCATTTTAGATGATGCTGATTTTGAATCTGCTATAACTGGTGGCGCTAGACATTGTTTTAATAACAGCGGTCAATCGTGCAATGCACCTACGAGAATGCTAGTGCCTGAATCTAGGCATGACGAAGCAAAAGAAATTGCAAAACGAGCAGCAGAAAGCACTAAAGTAGGAGACCCTTTCTCTGAAGATACAGGGATAGGACCTGTAGTCAGCGAGATACAGTTTAATAAGATCCAAGGCCTAATAGAAAAAGGCATAGAAGAAGGGGCTGAGCTTGTTGTAGGGGGACTGGGTAAGCCTGAAGGTCTCAATGCAGGCTACTATGTTAGACCCACTGTTTTTGCTAATGTTAATAATGATATGACAATAGCAAGAGAAGAAATCTTTGGCCCAGTATTGTCTATTCTTCCTTATGAAAATGAAGAACAAGCTATTGATATTGCCAATGATACTGATTACGGACTCTACGGTTATGTATCTTCTGGAGATCTTGATCATGCCAAAAAAGTTGCAAATAGGATAAGAGCTGGAAGTGTTGCTATCAACAACGCTGCAGCTGATTTTACTGCGCCTTTTGGAGGTTATAAACAATCTGGAAATGGAAGAGAATGGGGTCCGTTCGGATTTGATGAGTTTTTAGAAATCAAAGCTGTTATTGGATACTCTAGCTAAGAGATAAATGATAAAAAAGGCCACCTTAGTGGCCTTTTTTATACCTGGTTCAGAACCTTTTTTCCTTCAACAAACTTCTTAAAATTATCAATAAATAAATCAACAGCTCTTTGAGGTGCTCGAGGACCCCAGGCAGAGTCATGAGGGGTTATGTAACAATTTGATAATGTCCAAAGCGGAGAATTTTTTTCTAAAGGCTCTGGGTCTGTAGTATCCAAAGCTGCGCATAAGATTTCATTAGTTTCGAGTGCAACTGCCAAGTCAGCTTCATCCACAGCCTCTCCTCTGCCTACATTAATAAACATTGAAGTAGTCTTCATTATCTTAAATTGCTCCAGAGAAAATACCCTCATTGTTTCATCCGAAACGGGTAAACAATTTACTACAAAATCACACTTTGGAAGCATTTCATTAATTTCAGTGGGTCTAAATAACTGATCGAGATTATCAGATGCAACCGGAGTTCTTTTAGTTGCATAAACTATCATTCTAAAAGCTTTAGCCAGTCTTGCAACTTCTTGACCTATCCCCCCAAAACCTGTTATTCCTATAACCAAATCAGTTAACTCTCCTGTTGAAATCATCTGCTCCCACTTCTTTTCTTTTTGTAAATCTATATGAGCATCAATAGATTTAATAGTTCGCAGTATTTGAGCAAACACATAAGTAGCAATTGGTATCGCATGAATACCTCCTCCGTGAGAAAAGATTTTAGATTGCTTAATTAAGGATTGTGCCACCGGACTTTCAGTCCCTGCCCAGGAGCCTTGTACGAAAGAGCACCCATCAATAAGTTTAAGATACTTTTTATGAAATTCGGGATTTCGGAGGGCCCTAAACATTAGTTCATAAGAAACCAATGCTACATCTGGTTTTCCTGTTCCTCGGACAAGATTAGCTTCTTTGTCTATTAAAAGTATCTGGTGATCTTTAAAAGTTTCATATAACTCGTTTTCAAAGGCTGAGTAAGTAAAATCACTGAGACAAATCTTCATCTTTATTCTAAATCGCCACTTTCTCTCATTTCTTTTCTAATCTTAGTGGCGCTAATTTCGGTAATAGGTTCGTCAAAAACTTCTTCTTCAAAAACATAACCAACGCCACGACCATAAGTAATATTTACAATATTTGGCACAAGCATAATTTCATAATCCACCCCTTTCTTAAAACCATCCTTAGCCAAACCGTCTGAAATATTTTGACAAACATCATCCCATTTAAATGGGTTGTCATCTTGCCCATCTCCACCTGATGTTCCATGAACATCTCTTACTTGAATAGCAACTTGTCCTGTTTTAGTTATTGCTCTCTTAAAAAGCTCTTGATGTCCCTTGTGCCAAGGTTGCCATCTTCCTAACATTTGTACAGTTGGCTTCTTCCAATCAAACATTATTCTTTAATTTTTCTGCCAAAGTTATGTGATTTGTATCGTTCCATTCTTGAATTCTAAAATCACAATTTGAAGGTTCTTCAAATATTTTATTAGTATCTTCATATCTACCTTCTTTTATAGTATCTAGCCAGATCACAACATCAGGATCAAAAATATTTCTAGTTTCTTCAGTAGGGCAAACAAAATCACAAATCACAAATCTATTATGGAAAACTTCAAAGTCAGCAAGAGTTTTCATTCTTAAGCTTTGGCGAGTACGTCCATCATCGCTAAAATCCCAATCTCCAGCCATGCCTCTTACTTTATCTGCGTTATACCAAGCTGCCTCCAATAAAGGTTGCAGTCTTTCTGCTAAGTAAGTCTTACCGCTGCCCGGGAGGCCCATGATCAATATCTTCATTAATATCCTTTTATAAATTTGATAAGTTTTTGTTTAAAAACTTAATTCATTTTGAATCAATTCTTTACTGAGTCCAAACTCTTCCGGTGTGTAATCATGCTTACTCTTATGACCTCCGGTTGTTTTGGTCAAGTAACTTACCATACTGTTTTCTGTTTTAACATCCATATCAAGATTAAATTTATTATAAATATTCTTTGTCACACGGATTGGGTCGATGATGAGATCTTCGTAAGCTACATCAATTAATCTAGAAGGATCTATGTTATCTCTAGTATTTGAGTACTTATTCAAAACATTCTTCCAAAACTCTAACGTTTGAGAGCCGATTAGGCTTTTATCTAAGGAATTAGTAAATCCAGATCTTACGGTTGCGGTTAAGCTGCATATAGAAGGTATTGTTTCGGAGGGGTCTCTATTTATATGAATAAACTTTGCATTAGGATAGGTCTCTAAAATTTCAGGTATGTGTTCTAAATGACACGGATCTTTTAGGAGCCATCGCTTTCGTTTTTCTTGCACCTCAAGGCACTGCAAGAAGCGTTTATGCCACTTAAATGCAGGTAAGAAATCACTCTTTTGAATGTATTTGTGATAAGAAGGGATGTTCGCCATGTACACGTAAACCATGCTTCTCAAACTAAGTGTTGTTATTAAAAGGCATTCTTCAGGGCTAGTAGATTCCATGTAATGCAGATCATCAAGTCCGGCTACAAATTTATTCTTAAAGTAAAGAATTAAGTTAGTTAGTAATAGTTTTTTCTTTTGAGATAAAGAACCTTTTTTTGATAAAGGCAATGGGTACATGATTTCCCAAAACAATGGACTCCTATGAGATTCATCTTGGCTTAAAAGATTAAAAAGGTGAGTTGTACCTGATCTCGGAAGACCCATTACAAATATGGGAGGTGATGGTTCATTTAATTCATTCGAGCTAACATAATCAAATAATTTTGCTCGGATTTTAAGATGGTTAGATATTTGAAATTTTGCACCTAAAGCTCCGAAGTAACTTAAGTTGGCTTCATTATTCAGAGAGCTAATAAGCATTTCTAAAGGTTCTAGGTAATCATCTTCTCCTAGATTTCCTTTAATAGAATTAAGAATATTTTCTAGATTTAAAAGGTTATTCATTTTTAATATTGATAACTTAATTCAACTTAATTTCTTAAGTAAAGATATAATTGAAAGGTGTCGGGAATTATAACTGCTTCTAGGTTACCTGACACGCCTTCAGGAGCATTGGATTAAATACATCAAACTAATGCTTCTTTAGGTTTTATTTAAGAAACAACCTAATTTGTCCACAACTTACTATCAGCTGCGTTATATTTATTAATGTCTTGTTTTCCACCAATATTAGCTACCACTTCAGCTGAAAGATTTGAGATTTGATATGCCTCACCGGATATAACCAAGGGTTCATAAGAAATCTTTTTAGCAAAACTCGTAATATATTTATAAGCCTGCCTATCATTCATTTTTCCTGAAGTTGACTTAATATTTACGCCCTTAATCTTTCCTTCTTCATTAATGTTGTAATTAAAATAAATCTTTGTTCTTCCTTTGCTCAGCCCTTCTATTAATCTAGAAGGACGAACATTTGTTGCAGTACAGAAAAGAAGTCTACAAATAACAGCGTCTCCTGCTTGTTCTTTTTTCCAAGATTTCATTTCACATTCTTGTCCTTCGCATTTTAGACATACGGAAGAAGCTTGCTCACGGAATTGCTTCATTTTCTGGAAATTATCCTGACTTAACTGCTTATCAATACTGCAATTAAGGTCTACTCCAAGAGCTAGACTGGAAAACATAAAAAGGGATAGGAATACTACTTATTTACTTATTTATTTACCCTACTACGTTTTGTGCTGTAGTCAAATATTTTATAAAATTTGAAAAGATAACCAATGAAATGAAGATAACTGGCGGAGAAAGAGGGATTTGAAGAAAATAAGGATGACTCTGGAATGCAGATTATTGGCGGAGAGGGAGGGATTCGAACCCTCGATAGGGGTTAACCCTATACTCCCTTAGCAGGGGAGCGCTTTCAACCGCTCAGCCACCTCTCCTAATAATCAGGACGGCAATTCTAACTTTCTATTTTCTATAAGGACAGTCATATATAAATATTAAATTTTAATGATTTTTTTGTGATTATTGTCAGCGCTAGTTATTTAATTTGATTAATTTACAAAGAATCAATAAAACATGTCAAAATGAATTTCATAGTTAAATAAACGTTAATTTCGTTTATAAGAAAAGGATTTTAAAATAAGGAGAGATAAATGAAAAATAAACAAGTAGCTTTAATAGCAATTTTCTTAAGTTTTGTTTTGGTGTCATGTACTGGCCAAGAAACTAAACAAACAATAAAAGGTTCGGCGGTCAGCGGTGTCTATGTTGAATACCTTTTTTGTGATTATGGTCCTGATATGTCAGATGAATCCTTCAATGGACTATTGAAAGATTGGAACAAATTATTGGATGACCTAGGACCCAACTCTGTTCCTAGATCTGTTGGATTAGTTCCAAGAATAGAAACAGACCTTTATGATCGCTTGTGGGTTTTAGTTTGGCCTTCAAAAGAAGCAAGCATAATAGGCTGGCAAGAATGGGTAGATGGACCCGCAGCAGATTGGACTGAAAAGACTAGTTCAATCATTTCTTGTGGAGCTTCAACCAACGGTCAAGTAGAAAATTATGGTTTTGATGTAAGTTTCTTAAGAGCGCCTAATGTTATAGATGAAGAGCCAGGTGGGGTTGTAGGATTTAATTTCTGCAGATACACCGAAGACTTTAAAGAAGAGCAATTAGTAAGTTCTTCTCAAGGATACAATCAGTGGCTAGATGCAGCTTCAGCAGCAACTGACAGAGAATCTTATTGGTATTCGATACACGTGCCTGATTTTGAAACTCCTATTCCGGGTTCAACTGCTGGAGCCTATGATTACGCCTTTCATCACGTATGGGACTCTGAAGAAACTAGGGTTGCAGGAGTTGCACTATTTGCTTCAACCGCACCTGCTGCTTCAGAACCGCAAGCTGATTGCAATCCAGAAATGGCACTCTACGATAGTATGATATTTCGCATGAATGATATGTAAGTTCCTTGTTCTTGGGAGCTCTTTTTTTTGAGTAAAAGTCCGAAACATTAAAACGTGTTTAATTTGACTTTCTATGCTGAGAGATTTAAAAATGTATTAATAAAATAACATCAGGAATTGGTATGAAAAAAAATATTTATGGAACCGCACTCTTAATTGCCTCTCTAATCACCTCTATTAATACTTTTGGTGCTCATCATTTAGAAGGAGAAAATTCTTATAAAGAAGGCCAGCAAGCAGTTTTAGATGCTTTCGGATGGGACTTTAAGAAAGCTAAAATAACAATTGAGAGAATCAACGAGAACAACCATGTGTTATTCGGCCTAGGAGGTAATATATTAGTTAACTCTGGGAAAGATGGAGTGCTAATTGTTGATGATCAATTCCCTCAATTAAAAAATAAAATCATGAGTGCCATAAGAAAAATTGGAGGCAGAAAAATTGATTATATTGTTAATAGCCATTGGCATTTTGATCATGCTGAAGGGAATATAGCTTTTGGTAAAACCGGATCTAGGATAATAGCCCATGAAAACTCTCGATTCATGATGATAAACCCTCAACCTATTAATCTTGTTAGCGTTGTTTATCCACAACAACCCTACCCTTCACATGCACTTCCTCAGATTACCTATCAAGATACGATGACGGTAAGTTTAAACGGAGAAGAGATAGGCTTATATAACTTTGGATCAGCTCACACAACCGGTGATACAGCAGTTTACCTGAAGCAATCAAACATCCTACATATGGGAGACGTATTCAATGCTTCAGGTTTTCCATTTATCGATGCTGGAAATGGTGGAAATATAGATGGAATCATCAACTTCTGCAGATCCGTACTTTCAGTGGTTAACGATGAGACCATTGTAGTTCCTGGACATGGCCCTATCTCAACGACTCAAGACATGCAAAACTACATAGACATGTTGGTTGTAGTTAGAGATAGAATTAAAAACTTAATTGATAAGGAAAAAACTTTAGATGAAATTCTTGATGCTCATCCTGCACAAGAATGGGAAGCAAGATTTGGAGATGCAACCATGCTGGTTGATCGTGCTTACACTGGTCTAATAAATTAACTCAAAAAAAGCCGAAGCCCTAAAGCCTCGGCTATTTTTTTTATAAGAACTAAAAGTTTTTACGCCACTCAAGTCCCAATCTTCTAGGTTGACCCCAATAATCTGCAATCATACCAAGTGAGAAATCTATACCGCCAACTTCTAAATCACCACCTTGGTGAAGCATACCAACGATGTAGTCTTTATCGAGTAAATTAGTACCCCATAAAGTTAAAGATGTAGCACCATCAGCAAGATTCCAGGTAATTCTTCCATCTACTAAATTGTAAGCCGGAGCAAGAGAACTTGGAACATTTAATAAAGTTTGATAAGCACTATCGTATCTTGTAAATCCGATCTGACTCACTAAATCTCCTCCAGAAGAAAGAGAAGTTGTGTGAATTAAACTAACATCAAAGGTATCACTAACTCCATCATCACCAGCACCAAAACCCGTCCCGCTTAAATCTCTCTCAATAATGGTCTCCGTAAGTACGCCGTCAATGACCTGACTGGTATTATCATCGACCGTAAACTTATCATACTGTCCGTCTAGATGACCCCAAGTAACTGACATGGTCAAAGCATCCGTTAGTTGAGCTAGCATCTCCAGTTCAACACCCGTTAAGGTAGCTTCTTGAGCATTTATCAGATCAGCAGTCGGCTGGCCATTAACTATCCTGCCCACCGTTACCTGTTGATTTTCATAGCTGTTATGAAAACCAGTTACGTTCAAACGAAGTGTTCCATCCCTCAAAGTGCTTTTCATGCCTACTTCAAAGTTATCGGATATTTCTGGCTCGAATGGCCTCATTCTTATATCTTGATTGAAACCACCAGAGGAATAACCCTTACTGTAACTAGCATAAACAAGTCGATCTTCATCGAAAGCATGAGCTAAAATTACTCTTGAGGTAGTCTCACTAAAATCAACTTCTTGAGAACAACGATCACTAGTAGCACCGTAGGCATTAAAAACCATTCCTGGACAAGTATTTCCATAATCAAATCCTCCATCTACTAGTGTTTGAACTCTCGTAAATTCACGATCATCGTTTGATCGTCTAACACCAACAGTTACATCAGTTTGGTCATTGAAGGCGTAAGTACCCTCTGCATATATTGCATCGTTTGAGTTGGTTACGATGCTACTTTGGAACCTACTACCATACGTTTGTGTTCCTACCAAAGTAGGTATTAAGCCGTACAAATACGGAATAGGCCATTCTGCTTGGGTTGGTATATTAACGCCTTGAAAAATAGGCACGTCTATACCATCCACACTATCTTCTTCAAAGATATAAGCGCCAAAGGTCCAAGAAAGATTGCCTGTTTCACCAGAGAATCTAAGTTCATGAGAATCGATGTCATGCTTACTTGGGTTATTGATTACGTCTAATAAATTAGAGTTACCTGCTCGAGTAAGATGAGGTCCATTACCCATGTTCCAACCCCATGTACCGTTGTAATTATCTATCTCTCTATGATTTGAAATGATAGTCAGATCAGCAAAAGAAAGGTCAAAATTCTGGGTTAAAGTGAAAGAATCTGTGTCTGTAGTTGCGTGTTGGTTTGGATTATTATCAAGTGCATAATCCTTAGAAGTATTTTCACAATTTGCTACCATGGAATCGTAAGTTCCCATAAAGAATCCTAAGGAAGGAAAGCCACCAACCAATCCTCCATTCTTATTAATGTTAAAACGACAACTACCTAGCATTGCTAACTCATTGGCTTCAAAATGGTCGTAAGTAAATCTAGCATCGTAAGCCTCACCAGTGTATTTTAGGGAAGCTCTTAAAGATCTTGAATCTTCATTACCTTGTTTATTGCCTGTTGCCATATTAGTAATGAAACCATCGGTTTCTTTAGACATAATTGCAAATCTGGCTGAAAATCTATCTGTTAAAGGAACATTAAGTATTCCTCTCACTACTTGGTGATTAGCTGTTCCAATACCAACGTTCAACATACCTTCTATTTCATCAGAAGGTGCTTTAGTAATGATATGGATTAATCCAGCCGTGGTATTCCTACCGAAAAGAGTTCCTTGTGGACCACGCAGAACTTCCACCCTTTCAATGTCCATTAAATCAACCAATCCACCTTGAGGCCTGCTTAAATAAACTCCATCAATATAAATACCAATTTTTGGATCTTGTGTAGCAGACCAGTTACCCTGCCCTATTCCTCTGAGGAAGACATTCGTTACTGTTTGGTTAATACCTTGAGCGTCAAAAGCTAAATTAGGAGTTAACTTTTCTATATCTTTAATCTCAGTAATGTTTCTAGCATCTATTTGTGCAGCACCCAATGCAGTTATAGGAATGGGTACTGATTGAGCAGCCTCTTCTCTTTTACGAGCTGTAACGACTACCTCGTCAAATACTGATGAAGCTTCTTCTTCACTTCCTTCTGCAGAATAAACTGAATACGGCAGCATTAATAACGCTACTATTAAAATATTAATTCTTTTAAACATAATTTCCCTTAATTATTGATATAACTGTCACTAGCCTATAAGGCTATTAATGTATGGTCAAGCTGAAAACTAGGTTTAGTTCCAGTAAGACACAAACTCCTTTGTGTCTAAATGAGGAATTTTTTTTACCCTTCCATCAGGGGTTCCAACATAAAGATAGCCTATGACTCTATTTAATTCAGGCAATCCCATGTATTTAGTTATTTCACTGTTAAAAGCCATACTTCCTGTTCTCCACACTCCCGCATAACCTAAGTCATGCAATGCTAAGAGCATGTTTTGAGCAGCTTGCTCCGGTTGAGATTATTTGTTCAATCTCAGGGACTTTAGGGTGTTCTGTGATATCTGCTATTAAAACCAATACCATAGGCGCTCTATAAGGTGATTTCTTGGCCTTTTCTATCAGAGCTTCTGATAAATATCTTTATTCTGATCTTTAGCAGTCTTAAGAAAAGCATTGCCAAGCTTCTTTCTTCCTTCTCCTGTTACTTCTATAAACCTCCAAGGCCTTAGCCGTGCATGATCAGAAGCTCGTAAAGCAGCCTGAAAAACCAGCTCCATTTCTTTTTGGGTTGGTGCTGGTTCAGAAAGACTAGCTACCGAGTTTCTGGTATGAAGTGCTTTTAGAGTTTCCAAATTCTATATAATTGAAGCTTCTAATTCAATATCTGAGAGCTGCCAGATAAGTTTAAATTTTTTACTAACTTCTTCTGCTTCTTCAGTTTTACCTTGTGCCTCAAGCGCTAAAGATAAACCAAATAAAGACCATCCATTTCTTGGATAATCTTGTAAATCTCTCCTATAAACATTCTCAGCAGCAGAAATCTTACCTTCTTTCATAAGGGAACTTCCCAAAGATTGTCTGGCAGGGTAATACCAAAAAGGCGGTTCAGTGTAAGGCAAACTATCTTGTAAATTAACAGCTGCCTCAAAATGTCTAGAAGCTATTGAGTAATTATTATTTGAGAATGCTATTTGCCCCGTGAGAAGTTCACTAGCTATTTCAAGAAGCAAGCCTGAAGGCTGCCCTCCTTTAATAATAACCTTTACTTCTTTACTTTCTTTTAAAGGAAGAATCTGCGATTGTTCTTCTCTGGCTTTTTGTAATTCCCCTCCTGCTGCGTAAGCCATACCTTTAGCATAATGATATATTCCTTGAGAATACTTAAACTCTGGTGCAGGTTTTGAAGAGTTTAAGATTTCTTCCCATTTTCCAAATCTCACATAGGACAAGAGTGGTATGGTGTGAAAATACTCTATTGTTGGAAATAATTTGATTTGATCTAGGTTTACGTATTTTGCTACTTTTAAAGCTGATTCAATTGAGAGTTCACTACGACCTTCCATGGTTGAAGCAGCCCATAAAAAATGAATGTTGTGAGGATAATAAGCTGCTGGATAAAAACCTTGTGCATTACATTGAGCAATATATTCCTCATCTACCTTAGCAGCATTTATGTTAGCCTCTGAAGCATCATGGTAACGTCCTACGCGCCAGAAAATATGAGCTGGCATATGAACCAGATGACCTGCTCCTGGTGTAAGACCCCCTAACCTTTCTGCTGCTAATTCTGCCCTTTCAGGTGAGCTTGAAGCCTCAACTGCATGGATATACAAGTGAATAGCCAAAGGATGATTGGGTTCTTTCTCCAATACTTCTTCTAACTTTGAAATAACTTTAATTGTATCCGGCTTGGGTGATCCATCGTCAGACCAATAATTCCAGGGCATAGTGTTCATCAGCGCCTCTGAATATAACGAAGCTGCGTCCATATCTTCTGGGTAGGTCCGAACAACCTTCTCCATAGCTTCAGCATAAGTTAAATCCAATATATTCCTATCTGAAGTTATATCTCCATCGTATCGTGAAGAAAGAGCAGTAATATAAGCCTGTTCTTTGGGAGTTGAATTTACCATTAAATCTTTAGCTTTAAGCACTACTTCAAAAGCTTTGATTCTTTCTTCGTCAGACATAACTGCTTTGCCATTACTTGTTACATTTATATTAGGACCCCGTGCCAATGCTTCTCCCCAGTAACACATTGCGCAACTAGGGTCTAAAGTTTGAGCAGCCTTAAAACTTCTTATTGATTCAGCGTGATTAAATGCAAAGGCTAAGACCAAGCCTTGATTGAAGTATTCTTGAACACCATCCTGGCTTGTAGTAATTAAATGAGAATGATCTCCCAGGCCAGACAACAAAGGTGCACCTGCCCTATCTATTAATTCTTGCTTTGTGTTGGTGTTTAAACACCCGCTGATTAATGCAATAAGAACACAAAAGAGTGAAATTTTTATTGAATTATTGAACATAAAGATCCTATTGTAATGTGCTCATATCCTAACAAATGACTCTTATAGATCAATAAAACTTTTACCTTAATAATTAACCATTGGATTTTTAATCTTTCCTAGAGAGGAAGAAATGTTATTTATAGTCTATAACGCACTCCTAGGGTAAAAGAACGAGGTTTCTGTGCTCTAGCTCCGTTCTTTGGTGCTCTTGCAACAACGTCTGTTTCATCAGTTATATTTTCAACAACCATATAAACATCTAATTTATCACTCACCATTTTAGTTAATGATGCATCGATAATATTGTAAGAATCTATTAAAGTTCCTTCTCCACAACTAGCAACCGAACAAGTGCTTCCGTAAGCGTAGTAAGTAGCACTTCCTCTTAATCCAGTTTTAATTTCAAAACCAGCTTGTAAAGCTAATTGACTGTCAGGCAGGTCAGGAATATCCATCCCTGATGTTACTGAACCCCAGAATTTACTGTCAAAAGTATTATCAAAAGATGCGTCTGTTGAAGTGTAAACCATGCTAATTGGATACTTAGTTCCTGATTCACTTACCCTTTCGGTTTGAGCAACAATCTCAAATCCAGAGATAGAAGCTTCTCCTGCATTGAAAGAGTCTCCAATCTCACAAGATCCTGTTGCTCCACCAGAAGCTGTGCATTCTCCAAACATATTTTGGTAGTCAGTATTAAAATACACTACTTCAAAATACGTGTTGTCTTTTACATATCTAACGCCCATTTCCATGTTATCAGCTTCTTCCGGATCAGCTCCTCCACCAGTTGGTGTGAAACCCTCATGAAAACCAACGAACAATTGGGTGGTGTCATTCACGTAATAAGTTGCACCAAATCCCATCAACGAATTATCAGAATCTGCAAGTTTTTTAGGATAACCATTTCCTGTAGCAATTGCAGATCGTGCAGCATCAACGTAACGGTCTTGTGAAATTTCCCATTCCTCTGAACGGAATCCCACATTAACTGTTAAAGCTCCAAAATCAAATTCTTCATTAATGTAGAAGGCAGCTGCTTCAGCAATAGTTAGTCTGTTATTTGAACTATAGCCAGGCTCAGAACCTACGGTTAGAGCTCCGAGCTTACTGCCCACCCAATCAGTTGTAGCAGAAACTTGGAATCTATCTTCAGTGTCTTCGGTCTCTCTATAACCTATTGTTAAACTCTGTTTTTCTGTGTTGTACTGCAATTTAAGATCAGTTCCTTTGGAAGTATAAGTACGGTTATTATTCTTCAACTTAATTTGAACAGCTTGGGTGTTAGTGCCATTCAAGATAGACGAAGCAGTCGTCTCACCGGCATTAGCCGCAGAAATAATATTATTGATACTATTTCCATGTCCATAAACATTATTGTGATCAATTTTATCTACTTTGAACCAATTTCTTGCAAAGTCATTTTCATACATTGTTGTGCTTATTTCTAGGTTACCAAAATCAACTACGTAATTAAAAGAAGTCGTATCATGGCTATTATCCATGTTGTCATATGCACTTAAGCCATAACGAGCATGAGCATCTTTCCTAAAATCAGCGTTAGCTAAACCAACATATGATTGATTAGATTTCTCACCAGAGTCTTGGTATTTAACATTTAATTCATGGTAAATGCCGTCATCACTTGGATTGGAGTTCAATCTTAATTTAATGACTAGGTCATCTTTATCAAAACCTGTATCAGCACTTGAACCATTAACAGAGTCAAATCCATCAGTTTCCCATGTGTGTGACTCGATAAGTATTGCAGAGTTTGTTCCTACGGCACTGTAATGCATGTGTGTCCGAGAAGTACCGTCTTCTCCAATCTCTTGATTGATTAAACCGCCTGATTCATCTGCTATAGGGGTGCTAAGTAAATTAATAGCACCACCAACAGTGTATGGTCCTTGAGTTATAGCAGAAGGCCCTTTTAATACTTCTACGCCGGCAATTCTACCAGCCGTTGGAAAGTAGTAAGCTGAAGAAGCAGCGTACGGAGCTGGAGCAATTAAGACTCCGTCTTCCATAAGTGTTACTTTGCCTGAACGATCAGCATAAGTTCCTCTTATACTTATGTTAGGTCTTAATCCATAACCTTCTTCAGGTCTAAAATTAACACCGGGTATATTAGATAAAATCTTATGTATATCCGTATACTCGTATACTTCTAGTTCCTCTTCAGTAATAACTGAAGCTGAACCTGCAATTTCTTTAGCAGCTTCTGAAGAGCCAATAATCTCTATGATTTCAATAATAACTCCTTCTGCAAAAGAGAAAAAAGTCATCAGTGAAGCTGTAATAACTAAAGCAAATTTTTTTATTTTCTTAATCCTTAATTCAATAATTAATAAAATAAGTAATGATTCTCATTATACGAATGAGAACGATTCGTATTATAAATGAGAATAATTCTTAATTACAAGGACTAATTATCAGAAAAATAAAATTTTCGCCATAGGCCTATTCCAAAGATCAAAGATATGATCCAAAGTATAAATTCTGGCCAATTAGGATTACTGTTGTATCCCATAAAGCCCTTCAAGAAAACACCCACCCTGCCCTTGTCGTGCATCAAGTGAGAATATTTTTCTTTACCGTGAAGGTTGTAGGAATAAAACATCTTATTTTGGTTTTCTTCAAGAATTTTCGAAGGTTTATGAACATTCCAAACTCTATTTATTTGATTTTTAGCCAGCAGAATTGTTCCGTCTTCCAAAGTTTTGTCATCAAGACCAACCCATTCTAAATGATTACCTTTTACTAGAAACTCTTCGGCTTCATGCGTTCCATAAGCTACCATTCCTGAAGCAAATACTGCTAATAATAGAGTGGTTACTTGAAAGAATTTATTTAGATTTACTCTTCTTCCTTGAACTACTACTAAATAGCCAATAGCAATGGCAAGAATCATGCCCAAAAAGAAACCTAGATAAGAAAAAGTACCTAATACTGAAAAGCTTCCCATTAAGAAAATTGCAGTCTCAAAACCTTCTCTTAAAATTGCAAAAAAAACTAAAAAGAAAACTCCCCAGCCAGCTGTTTCTATGGCTACTTTTGTTTGATCTTGAAGAGCCTCTTTGTTACTGATATGTTTGGCAAGCCAAAAAATTACATACCACAACAAACCTGCCGTTATATACATAAGTGTGGCTTCAACTAACTTCTCAATAGATTCATTTCCTATAGACTCTTTAATACTATTTAGAAAGACTGCAACAACAACGCTTGCTATTACAGATGCGAAGACACCATACCAAAGTTGATTAACTTCCTTCTTTAATCCTTGTCTCGATATAACTGTATAGATGATGCCTATAATAAGAGCAGCTTCTAAAGTTTCTCTAAAAGTTATTATAAATTCATTCACGAACGTAAATGATAATGATTCTTATTTAAAAAGCAATTTCTAATTGTGGCCTTCGTGAGAATCTAAATCTTTAGCTATATCTTCATGATCTCCAACCATAATATGACTATCACTTTTAGTGACATACTTTTCTAACAAAGGGATAAAAAGTAAAGGCAACACTCCTCCCATGACAATTCCTAGAGTAGCTGATCGCATAGTCGGATCTAAAATAGAAGCAATAAGATCCGCTAAAATATGTGCAACGACAGCACCAATAATTCCAGCTACATGTCCGCTCGTAGCAGTCTTAAGGAGCCTGTTAATACTCCATCCGGAATAATATCCAATAATCAATAGGCCGACATGAACAATACCAAATACAAAACCTCTTAGAACTCCTGGTTCAAGACCTAATAACTCTAGGATGACTTCCATTGATTACTAATCTAGCTCTTTGTCTAAATCAAATGCGTCGTGAAGACAAACAATAGCATCCTTCATGCAATCCCTTTTTATCACTACCGATATTTTAATTTCGGACGTAGTGATCATAAGAATATTAATCTCTTGATCAGCCAAAGTTTGGAACATTTTACTTGCTATACCTGCATGAGCCCTCATACCTCTTCCTACTATACTTATCTTCGCTATATCTCTGTCAACTTCTACCAAACCCCCTCCAAAGGAATTAGACATATCCAAAAGAATTTTTTCAGCAGCTTCAGCATCCTCTTCATTGACAGTAAAAGTAAAGTCAGTTGTATTATCGGCACTTATGTTCTGAACAATCACATCAACATCAATTCCTGCTTCACTTACTGGACTTAAAATCTTTGCAGCTACTCCAGGAATGTCGGGCACTCCTCTTATCGTTAATTTTGCTTCTGTATCAATACTACTAATTCCAGATACTATTGGTCTTTCCATACTTTCTTCCTCCTCCTCTATAAGAGTTCCTTCTCCAGCTCTAAAACTTGAAAGGACTCTAATGGGCATTTGATATTTGCTTGCATATTCTACTGCACGAAGTTGTAAAACCTTAGCTCCCATACTGGAAAGCTCTAACATTTCTTCGAAAGTAATTTTTTTTAATAATCGTGCCTTGTTATACAAGCGTGGGTCGGTAGTAAAAACACCATCCACATCAGTATATATCTGGCATTCTTTTGCCTCTAATGCTACGGCAAGTGCTACTCCTGTAGTATCAGAGCCTCCCCTCCCAAGGGTAGTAATATCTCCTTCATCATTCATTCCTTGGAACCCAGTAATCACCGGGACAATTCCTTTGGATATCTCTTCTTTAATTTTATCTACTTTTACATCTAATATACGGGCTCTGCTATGCATTGAGTTTGTTCTGATACCCAATTGGTAAGCTGTATAAGATTTTCCTTTGATATTACGTTTTTGAAGAGCCATTGCTAATAAAGCTACTGATATCTGTTCCCCAGTAGAAACTAACGCATCATATTCCCTAAGATTGGGATTAGGATTTATGTCCTTAGAAAGATTAATAAGTTCATCAGTACTTTCACCCATAGCAGAAAGTACAACAGCAACTTGATTACCTTCCTCTACTGATTTGACTATTAGCTCTGCAACTACTTCAATGCGCTCAGCGTTAGCAACCGATGTTCCACCAAATTTCTTTACAATTAACTTATTCATAAGGCTTTGAATTTTAAAAAGCTGAGTATTCTAACTTACCGTTTAGCTAAAGAAAGAAGTAATTCTGGTACAGAAGATAAAGCTATATCAACATCTTCAAGATTCTCTACGCCTCCTTGAGCAAAGTCTGGTCGTCCTCCACCGCTTCCGCCTAGCTGAAGAACTAAATGCTTCATTATATCTCTTGCATCAATAGACTCAGCTTCATGGGCACGAGCTACGACAACAGGGATCTTGTCGCCCGAAGTAGAGATTAAAACAACTATAGAATTAGGAATCCGGTTCCTTAGTTGATCAGCAGCCTCTCTTAAGCCTGGCGTATCAAGATTATCTAGCTTTTGAGCTATAAGACTATAACCTTCAATCTTAATTACTCCGTCAGCAATATCTGAAATGGCTAATCCAACATTTTTGCTCTTTAATTTGCCTAATTCTTGGCTTAATAATTTATTTTCTTTCTTAAGCTGAAGAATTTTATTAACCAACTGATATTTGGAGGAATTTGATAAGCTTGGATTTGATAAACTTATTTCCTTTTTAGTCAATTCACCTACTTCTTGATTTAACGATTCATTTTCACTCCTTAACTGAATAATCTTATCAACCACTTGATCATTAGAAGTATTTAATGCTGTAGACGCTTTATCAATCTTTTCTTGAGATTCTCTAAGTAATTCTAGGTCTGCAAAACCTTCGGTAGCTTTTAACTCAACCACTTCCGAGATATCTAGTTCTTCAGAAATTCTTATAATTTTTTTCTGTAAATCTCCTAATAATTCTTTTGCTCCCAAGCCTGTAACTGCTTCAATTCTCCTTACTCCAGCTGAAATACCAGCCTCACTAGTAATCTTCATAAAGCCTATGTCTCCAGTCTTATTTACATGTGTACCGCCACAAAGTTCTACAGAAAAACCTTCTCCTATATTTAAAACCCTGACTTCCTCTCCATATTTTTCTCCAAAAAAAGCAATTGCTCCTTTCTTCTCTGCTTCATCTACTGTCATTAACTCTGTACTCGAAGTCGTATTTTTGTAAATCTCTTTATTAATTAAATTCTCAATCTTTAAGATTTCTTCTTTAGAAAGACTTTTATGATGTGTAAAATCAAAACGTAATTTATTTGAATCGACGAGAGACCCTTTTTGTTCAATATGATCTCCAAGAACTCTTCTTAATGCAGCCTGTAAGAGATGAGTAGCTGAATGGTTAAGCACAGTTCTATTTCGTAAGTCTTCATTTATCTCAGCCTTAACCTTACTATCTTTTCTAATTTCTCCTTCTTCAACTATCCCTAAGTGACCAAAATGATCTCCTACTTTCTGGGTATCAAGCACTGAAAAAATGAAATCTTTACCTGTGATTTTACCTTTGTCTCCTACTTGACCACCTGATTCAGCATAAAAGGGGGTTTGATCTAAAAAAACAATGCCATGTTTTTGTTTAGATAAAGAACTGCTTTGATTGCCTTTCGAAGAATCAATTAACTCTAATACGTTTGATTCACAGCTGTTAGCGGTATAGCCCAAGAAATCAGTTTTTCCCTCTATGGAAATTGATTCAGGTAAAACCGAGGCAAAATTGCTTGAGGCCCTTGCTCGCTGTCTTTGCTCTAGCATTAATTTCTCATAACCTTTTAAATCCACTTCTAAGTTTCTTTCTCTTGCAAAATCAGCTGTCATATCAACTGGAAAACCAAACGTGTCATAAAGTTTAAAAGCTAAACTACCAGGTATAGTATTGCCTTTTATTTCTTTTACTTCTGCTTCCAACAATGCCATGCCTTGGATTAAAGTAGCGGCAAATTGTTCTTCTTCTTGTAGAAGATTAGCTACTATTCTGTCACTTTCTTTTTTAATTAAAGGGTGTGCATCCCCCATCTCTGCTACTAGAACCGGAACCATCAAAGAGAGAAGTGGATCTCTTGCTCCTAGCTTGTTTGCATGCCTTAAAGCTCTGCGGATTATTCTTCTCAAAACATAACCACGACCTTCATTGCTTGGGACTATTCCGTCTGCAATTAAAAAAGAACTAGCACGAAGATGGTCTGCTATGACTCTCAGTGACGGGTTTGTTAAATCATTTCTATTAGTTAAACGTCCCGCTTCACTGATTAAAGACTTGAATAGATCTGTATTAAAATTATTCTGTTCATTCTGAAGAACAGCTGCAATTCTTTCTAGGCCCATTCCTGTATCAACACAAGGATTAGGTAAGGGGCTGAGCTTACCATCTTTGGATCTATCAAATTGAGTAAAAACCAGATTCCATACTTCAATAAACCTATCTCCCGGATCGGAGCCCATAGTTGGTGGCTCTCCTTCTATTTGCTCTCCATGATCATAATAAATTTCACTGCAAGGCCCACAAGGCCCTGTGTCGCCCATCGTCCAAAAGTTCTCATCATCATCTAATCTAGATATTCTGGCAGGATCAACTCCAATCTTTTCTGTCCAGATTATTTCTGATTCATCATCGTCTTTATGAACAGTTATCCAGAGTTTCTCTTTAGGTATGTGGTATTTATTTGTTAAAAGGTCCCATGCAAACTCTATGGCTTCTTCTTTAAAGTAATCTCCAAAACTAAAATTACCCAACATCTCAAAGAAACTATGATGTCGAGCCGTATAGCCTACATTATCTAAATCGTTATGCTTACCGCCTACTCTAAGACACCTTTGAGAGCTTACAGCTCTTGTGTAATCTCTCTTTTCCACTCCTAACAACATGTTCTTGAAAGGTACCATGCCAGCATTTGTAAACAATAAAGAGGGATCATTAACTGGAACCAAAGAAGAACTGTCCACTAATTCATGACCTTGGTCTTGGAAATATTCTAAGAATATTTGCCTAATTCTATTTGTACTAAGGATTTCTGGCATATTGTTTAAGCAAAAATCTCATTAAAAAAGTTTAACATTGAACTCCATGAACGCTTATCAGCATCTTCGTTGTATTGTGTTCCTAAGGCTGGATCGTTAGCATCAGGATTTGTAAAAGCGTGGTAAGTACCTCCATAACTATGTAGTTGCCAATCTATGCTTGCTGCAGTCATTTCTTTTTGAAAGTCATCTACCATTTCTAAAGGTACCATTGGGTCTCTTTCTCCGTGTAACACTAAAACTTTACCCTTTTCCCCATCGTTAGAAATCTCCGAGGGCCCCAGTAGTCCATGAAAACTTACAACACCATTCACGTCTGCTCCCGATCTTACTAAATCTAAAACGACCAAACCTCCAAAGCAATAGCCAATTGCAGCAACTTTAGCAGGATTAACACCTTCTAATTTTCTTCCTGCTTCAAGAGCAGCCTGAATTCTATCCTTAAGTTCATATCTATTGGACAATAATGGAGTCATTAAAGATTCATTTTCAGCAGCATCTGCTCCAACACGCCCTTCGCCATACATATCGACTGCCATAGCTGTATAACCAAGGTTGGCCAGATCCTCTGCTCTATCGTGAACAAAACTATCCTTTCCAGCCCAAGTATGAGCTATTAGAACAAGAGGAGAGCTGTCGCTATCCGAATAGGCGACGTAACCAAGCATATTATTACCATTTACCTTGTATTGAATTTGTTCAGTTTTCATTTTTTAATTCCCTGCTTTCTTAAGCTCTTTTTTAAATCTTTTATAGTTCTCTACGTAATGAAGAGCAGACATAATCAAACCTTTCTGTTTATTTCCATCTAAAGTTGATTTTATTCTTCCTGGAGATCCCATAACAACTGAGCCATCGGGCACTTCCATGCCTTCTGTAATTAAAGAATTAGCTCCAATAAGGCAACCCTTTCCAATCTTTGCACCATTTAAAATAACTGCATTTATTCCTATTAGGCTTCCATCACCGATAGTACAACCGTGCAACATAACATGGTGACCAATCGTTACATCTTTTCCTATATTCAAAGGAAATCCATGATCTGTATGCAATACAGCACAATCTTGAACATTACTTCCCTCGCCAATAGTAATTAATTCCGTATCTCCTCTTAAAACTGCTCCAAACCAAACGCTAGCATCTTTACAAAGTTTAACCTTCCCTAAAACAGTTGCATTTTCAGCTACATAAAAATCCTGACCATCAGTTTCTACCGTATTCTCACCTAAGTTAAATATCATATACTTCTCCTATTACCTTCCTTTATCTTGCAGATCTATACCAGCATCTAAGGTTAAATTAAGAAAATTAACGGTAATCATAGCCGTCAAGCCCCATATTATAAAAGAATCATACTTGTAAGCGGGCATATAAAATGATTCTTCGCCCCTTTGTATGAAATCATTTCTATAACGTTTATCTTCTAAAAAGAATGATAAAGGCACTTTAAAACAAGCATCAATCTCATCAGAATCTGAGTTAAAATTTGCATCAACTGGGACAACACCAACATAAGGAGTTACGCTAACATTAAACCTTGATACTGTTGTATCAAGAGTTCCAAGAATTTTTACATCTTCACTCCTTAGACCAGTCTCTTCGTAAGATTCTCTAAGAGCAGTTTCTTCCAAAGATTCATCCGAAAATTCATACATCCCGCCTGGAAAAGAAACTTCTCCTCCATGAGACGATACTTTGCTCGACCTAAGCGTATAAAGAAGTTCAGGGTCATCAGCGTTAAATAAAGCTAAAAGCACTGCTGCCTTTTTGAGTTCTTCAACCGGGGGAGCGCTATTATGCTGACTCAGTTTTTTTGCTATCTTAGTTAACATCAATAAATTAAATAGGTTTTTGCTGAATAGTTTATACTTCCCGCGCATTAAACCGAAATAATCCAACCTAAATGAAATATTGCAGCAATTGCGGTGAAACCGTAGAAAAGAGAATACCAGAGGATGATAATCGGTTGAGACACTATTGTACAAGCTGCGAGTCAATACATTACCTGAATCCTAAGATTATCGTTGGAACGGTGCCGATCAAAAACGGTAAAGTCTTACTTTGCAAAAGAGCTATACCACCGAGATACGGCCTTTGGACCATCCCTGCAGGATTTCTTGAAAATGGCGAAACGATTGAACAAGGCGCTTTCAGAGAAACTGAAGAAGAAACCGCTACACAAGTTGAAATGGATAAACTATATGCAATCTTTAATATTCCGCAAATCCATCAAGTTTACATGCTGCATCTTGCAAGGGTAACAAATGATGACTTCAAAGAAACTACCGAGAGCTTGGAAGTTAAACTATTCAGTGAAGAAGATGTTCCATGGGAAGAACTTGCATTCCCATTTGTTCCAGCGGTTCTAAAATCGTATTTTAAAGATGCAAGAAATAATGATTTTCCTTTAACAATTGAAACTATAGAGAGACCTAAAAGTCCTAAAAACTAATCTATAAATTCCCTAGCATTGAGAAAGAATTTCATCCAAGGTCCGTACGTTTCCCAATCATCAGGACACCAAGAATACTGATAGGATAGAAATGCTCTCTCCGGATGGGGCATCATTAAAGTAACCCGACCAGAGTCATTCGTAATTCCAGCTACACCCATAAACGATCCGTTAGGATTGTATGGATATGCTTCTGTAGCTATCCCTAGATCATCTGCGTAAGCCAAAGAAGTTAGATTTCTTTTTTCTAACAAAAGAGTGTCTTCAATCGAAGATGAAACTCTACCTTCTCCATGAGCAACAGGTATAGGCAATACCGAACCTGCCATATCTTTAAAGAATATTGAAGGCGATTCTTTAATAATAGCCTGCACTAATCTAGATTCAAATTTTTCTGAAGTATTTCTAATAAATTTAGGCCATCCATCAGAACCAGGTATTAAGCTTGATAATAAAGCCAAGGTTTGACAGCCATTACAAACACCTAAAGTAAAAGTACTTTCATTTATGAAGAACTCATTAAATTGCTTCTTTAAATTTTTATTATGCAAAACATTAGTAGCCCAACCTCCGCCAGCTCCAAGAACATCGCCATAAGAGAAGCCGCCACATGCAACCATTCCGCTAAATTGACTGAGATGATATTTTTCATTAATTAAATCTGTCATATGTACATCAACACAACTGAAACCAGCTCTATCGAAGGCCGCTGCCATTTCTACTTGACCATTTACTCCTTGCTCTCTTAGCACAGCAAGTAAAGGCTTGGTATTTTTTAACTTAACTAACTTTGGTATAGAAAAAGTTAACTCTGGTGTCAGTCCTTTCCTGTCAATATCTATATCTGATAAATAGTCTTCTTTTGCTGTATCGGGGTTATCTCTTAGAGATTGCATTTCAAAACTTACCCTGCTCCAATATTCTAGTAATTCTTTTAAACACCAAGACGTTTCTACTTTATCGTTTTTTATTAGATTAATTTTTTTTTGATCATTTAAAACACCAATAGAATAAATAAAATTTTCTAAACCGCTCCTTTTAAAACAATTCATTACTTCTAGTCGCTCTTTTGTTTCAATCTGAATTACTACTCCTAATTCTTCATTTAGTAGCGAATCTATAAAATCGTTTCTATCTGATACTATTTCATCCAAAAAAATATCTACTCCAACTCTTCCAGCAAAAGCCATCTCACTTACGGTTGTTAGTAAACCTCCATCTGATCTGTCATGATATGCAAGCACTTTTTTTTCTTCTAACAGCTGATGAATACAATCTACAAAGAGGGGCATCTCATTTATGCATTCCACGTCTGGCGTCTGACCAGCCAATATTTTGTTAACTTGAGAAACTATACTACCTCCAAGTCTTTTCGAGCCTTTAGCTAGATCAATAAATAAAAGTTCCGTTTCTCCTTGAGTCACTAACTGCGGTGTTACAGCTAAATTAATATCTTCAAGGGGCGCAAAAGCTGAAATAATTAAAGATAAAGGAGAAACAACTGATTCCACAACCCCTCCTTCTTCCCAATCTGTGGCCATGGACAATGAATCCTTGCCTACCGGAATGGCAATTCTCCATTCTGGACACAGTTCCATTCCAATAGTTTCAACGGCTTCATAAAGATCTTGGTCTCCGTCGAGTCTATCTGGAGCACCCATCCAATTAGCGGAAAGTTTTATATCAGATATTTGTTTTACTCCTGAAGATAAAATATTGGTCACAGATTCTGCAACTGAAAGTCTAGCTGTCGCTGCGGCATCCAAGACAGCATTGGGCGTTCTTTCACCTATCGACATGGCTTCTCCAGATTTACCAGTAAAACCTGAGGCTGTTATTGAATGGTCGGCCACAGGTACTTGCCAGGGTCCTACCAACTGATCTCTTGAAATTAAGCCTGTAACAGTTCTATCACCTATAGTTATAAGGAAGTTCTTGCTTGCTACCGTTGGGTGCCTAAGTACTTTTGGAAACAAGTCTTCGATCTTATAGTTAGATAGATCAATACTACCTAAATCTTTTAATCTTGAAACATAAGACCTTGCACTCTTTGGAGGTTTACCAAATAAAATATCTAGAGATAAACTAATTGGATAGTTTTTAAACTCTGAATCATATACTTCTAATAAAGACCCTTCCGTTATCTCCCCAATGACAGCAAAAGGACATCGCTCACGTAAACAGAATTCTTTAAACTTATCAATTGTGCTTTTGTCTATAGCAAGTACATAACGCTCTTGAGACTCGTTACACCATATTTCCATAGGAGACATACCCGGTTCTGCATTAGGTATAGCTCTTAAATTAATTAGCGCACCATGGCCACTATCCTTAACAAGCTCGGGCACAGCATTAGATAAACCACCAGCACCTACATCATGTATAAATAAAATAGGGTTGGATGGCCCTTCTTGCCAGCAACGGTCTAAAACTTCCTGACACCTTCGTTCCATTTCTGGATTTTCTCTTTGCACAGATGCAAAATCTAAATCTAAATCTCCAGAACCAGAAGATAAAGAAGAAGCTGACCCACCCCCTAATCCTATCAGCATAGCTGGACCTCCTAGAACAACGAGGCTAGATCCTATAGGAACCTCAGACTTATTAATGTGTTCTGGCTTAATATTGCCCAAACCACCAGCTAACATAATAGGTTTATGGTATCCATACCTATTAACCCCATTTCCAACATCTCCTTCCATTTCAAAGGAACGAAAGTACCCTAATATATTAGGCCTACCAAATTCATTATTAAAGGCTGCTGCACCTATCGGCGCTTCCAACATAATTTGTAATGGTTTAGCTATTCTTTCCGGTGTGTTTTCTTCTATTTCCCAAGGCTCTTTAAGATTAGGTATTCTTAAATTGGATACTGAAAATCCTGATAATCCAGCCTTAGGCTTAGCCCCAATACCTGTTGCACCTTCATCTCTTATCTCACCTCCAGAACCTGTCGCAGCTCCAGGAAAAGGAGAAATAGCTGTTGGGTGATTATGAGTCTCAACTTTGATTACAATATTAACTTCCTCTTTCTTGGACTGGTAAATATTATTAGAGCCAGCTGGATAAAATCTGTTAGAAATATATCCTGACAAAATGGCTGCATTATCTTCATAAGCCGACAATACTCCTTCTGAATTTAGTGCATGGGTATTTCGAATCATGTCAAAAAGACTTAAGGGTTGATTTAACTCATTAACTTTCCAGTTTGCGTTAAATATCTTGTGTCGACAGTGTTCAGAATTAGCTTGTGCAAACATCATGAGCTCAGCGTCCGTTGGATTTGCATTAGTGGCCGAATAATTTTTAAAAAGATATTTTATTTCATCTTCGCTCAAAGCTAGACCTAACGAAGTATTAGCTTGTTCTATGGCTGAAATACCTTCTTCAAACATCGGTATATTAATAACCTCTTTAGGAGGTAAGATTGAAAAAATATTCTTAGATTCCTTTATGTCTAGCATAACTCCCTGGGTCATTCTGTCCGTTAACTGGCCGCTTAATTCTCTGATCTCCTCAAGATCTAATATCCGCTTTGAACTAAAAGAGTAATAAAAACCTCTTTCAACCCTATCCAAGAAATTCATCCCACAATTCCTCAGAATCTCGGTTGCTTTTGATGACCAAGGTGAAATTGTTCCTAACCTAGGAATAACTGTAAATGAATTTTCAAAAGTATCTTTAAACGTTGAGTTGGCAGATAAAATACTTTTTAATTTATCTAAATTTTCTTGAGATAATACCCTATTAAGTGATACGAAATAGATTTCACAACACTCAATATTATCTATAATTTCTTTAGATTTTAGATGCTTTTTTAAAGAATTTATTCTAAATTCAGATAACCGAGTTTTACCCTTGATAGCTATAACTGTCGAAGAGATTTCTTTGATTGAGTTCATTTGGGTAAGATTAATATTATAGTTCAAGGCTCTTAAGACAAGAAACATTTTATACCAAACCTCCAAGCTTTAACGGCTCAAAATATACATATTTGATGAAAATTTAAACAAAATCATCTAAAATAAGAGCCAAATTTTGGGGCCTACTTTTGATTATCAAAAAGTTAAAGTATTTTCTTTTTTTCAGTCTTGTTTGCTTAACCATATTAGGAGTTGAATCTCCTTTGTTTGCTTCTTATGAAATCCAGAATTTTGATAACCTTGATAAAGATCTTTCTGATCTTTGGGTAGATGACCCAGCCGGACAAACCATATTTCTTAATAGAGTCTCAAAACGCTTACCAAATTATAAAAAATCATTTAAGCGGGCTTCTGAAGACTTAGATGTACACTGGACTTTGATAGCAGCTATAAGTTACCAAGAATCTCATTGGGATCCTAAGGCTATCTCTCAAACTGGTGTTAGAGGCATGATGATGCTTACTCAAAAAACTGCTAAAGAAATGGGTATCCGGAAAAGAACTGACCCCAACCAAAGCATCCTTGGTGGAGCTAATTATTTTCAAAAAACCTTAGAAAGATTTCCCGTAAGCATTCCTAAAACTGACAGGATATGGATGGCCCTAGCTGCTTACAATCTTGGCTTTATGAACTTAAATAAAGCCAGACAACTAACTATCGAAAATGGAAGAAATTCTGAAAGTTGGTCTGATGTTAAAGAATTCCTTCCTATCCATTTGGACAGAAGGTATGAAAATGAATTGTTTGAAGGCCAAAATAAGGGAGAAGAAGCTTTAGAATATGTTGAAAGAATTAGGCTCTATTATGAAACTCTGTCTTTGATTGAGAAAAATAAAGCTTTAGGTCTTTCTAAGTCATAATTAACTTCTCTTTTAATTCAGCTACCCTGTCTCTATAGGCAGCTGCTTCTTCAAACTCTAGATTCTTAGCATATTTATACATCATATCTTCTACAAAAATTATTTCTTTCTTTAAATCAATGGGGTTATTTAATTCTTTAATTGGTTTGAATTTTGTATCTTTTATCTTGTCTAATTTACGCCTAGTCTTAGACTTGCCTTTCACAGATCTAGCTCCTTCCATCACGTCAGCAACCTTCTTAGTTATACCTTTAGGCTTAATGGAATGTGCTATGTTGTACTCTTCTTGTATTTTTCTTCTTCTATTCGTTTCCTTAATGGCCCTATCCATAGAGCCTGTTACTTTATCCGCATATAGAATTGCCCTACCTTCAATATGCCTTGCTGCCCTTCCTATGGTTTGTATCAACGAACTCTCCGACCTTAGAAAACCTTCTTTATCAGCATCAAGTATTGCCACTAAAGCAACCTCAGGTATATCTAAACCTTCTCTTAATAAATTTATACCAACCAATACATCAAACATACCAAGCCTTAGGTCTCTGATAATCTCTACCCTTTCAATAGTTTCGATATCTGAGTGCATATACCTCACTCTTACACCGTTCTCATCAAGATAGTCAGTTAAATCCTCTGCCATTCTTTTTGTAAGGACTGTTACTAAAACACGATCACCCTCTTTAGCAACACGTTTAACTTCAGCAAGGAGATCATCCACCTGATATGTCGCAGGTCTTATTTCTACAGGAGGGTCTGTTAGGCCTGTTGGTCTTACCAATAACTCTACCGTATCTCCAGAATTTTCTAACTCATACTTTCCTGGAGTTGCGGAAAGAAATACTCTCTGTCCCGAGAGCATTTCCCACTCATCAAACCTAAGAGGACGATTATCTAATGCTACGGGCAGTCTAAAACCATAATCAACAAGAGTTTGTTTGCGAGACCTATCTCCGCGATACATGCCTCCTAATTGAGGCAAGGATACGTGAGATTCATCTATAAAAACTAAGGCGTCTTCAGGTAAATATTCATATAGCGTAGGTGGCGCCTCACCCGGTTGTCGGTCGGATAAAAATCTAGAGTAATTTTCTATACCCTTACAAAATCCAAGTTCTTTTAGCATCTCTAGGTCATAAAGTGTTCTCTGTTCTAATCGTTGGGCTTCTACTAATTTATTTTCCTTTTTTAAATAAGATAGACGTTCAACCAACTCTTCTTTGATAAATTCTATTGCCTTTAATATTCTGTCTCGTTTAGTAACATAATGAGATTTAGGATAAACAGTTATTCTTGGAACTTCTCTAAGAATCTCTCCCGTGAGAGGGTCAAAAAATTTTAATGATTCTATCTCTTCCCCAAGAAGTTCAATCCTTATAGCTTCTTTCTCAGAGTCTGCAGGGAAAACATCGATTACATCTCCACGAACACGATAATTTGATCTTTTAAAATCGACCTCATTCCTTTCATATTGCAATTCAGCTAAACGTCTTAGAATAGTTCTTTGTTCAACTATATCTCCTCTATCAAGATGCAACACCATTTGCAAATAGGACTTCGGATCCCCCAGTCCATAAATAGCAGAAACCGATGCAACAATAATTACATCTCTTCTCTCCATGACTGCTTTTGTTGCCGAAAGTCTCATTTGTTCTATGTGTTCATTAATGGAGGCGTCTTTCTCAATAAAAATATCAGTGCTAGGTACATAGGCTTCTGGCTGATAATAGTCGTAATAAGAAACAAAATATTCGACTGCATTCTCTGGAAAAAATTCTTTAAACTCACCATATAACTGTGCTGCAAGTGTCTTATTGTGGGCCATAACAATAGCAGGCCTCTGGAGTTCTTGAATTACGTTGGCCACAGTGAAAGTCTTTCCTGATCCTGTAACACCTAGTAGTGTTTGATTAAGTAATCCGCTGTTTATGCCTTTAACTATCTTACTTATGGCTTCAGGTTGATCACCGGCTGGACTATAGTCTGAGACTAGTTTAAATTCTTTAGTCATAAATTTTTTTTAAAAAAGGATTATAAGCTTAGTTAGGACACGTTATAATTACTATATTCCTCGATAGCTCAGTTGGTAGAGCAAATGACTGTTAATCATTGGGTCGCTGGTTCGAGCCCAGCTCGAGGAGCCATACTATAAAGGCTTATAAACTTTAAGTTTATAGGCCTTTTTTTATTCCTTTATTAGGATATAAACAATAATATACATCATATTCATTTTTAAATTTAAATATGGCAGCTCAACTATTTAATCCAAATTCTGAAGAAACTTTTACTTTAAGTAGATCTCGAATAGAAAGCTTTCTGGAATGTTCTAGATGTTTTTACTTAATAAACAGAGTAGGCATAGCCAGGCCACCCTCTTTTCCTTTTAACTTGAACAACGCAGTAGATGAACTTTTAAAGAATGAATTTGACCTATATCGAGAAATACAAGAACCTCATCCAATTATGATTGATAACCGAATTAATGCACTACCCTATCAACACCCTGATATTGAGGAGTGGCGAGAAGCTCTAAGACACGGAGTTAAAAGATTTCATGAACCCACAAACTTATTACTTCGAGGAGGCCTAGATGACGTATGGATTGATAATGATACCAATCAATTGATAGTGGTCGACTACAAAGCTACTTCAAAGAAAGGTGAAGTAAGTCTAGATGCTGATTGGCAGATAAGCTATAAAAGACAAGTAGAATTCTACCAATGGTTACTAAGGGGGAATTCGTTTGACGTATCGGATACGGCTTACTTCGTTTATTGCAATGGAATTGCAAATAAAGATGAATTTAGTAATGTTTTAGAATTTAAGACTAAGCTTATTCCTTATAAAGGTAACGATAAATGGATTGAACCTACTTTATTAGACCTGAAAGCAACACTGATGGCGGATCAACCTCCAGAAGCTTCACAAAACTGTAGTTATTGCAGCTACGTTAGAAAAACACTAACAATCTAATTATTTCCTTCTCCAAGAAGTTCCTTCTACAGAATCCTCTAGAACAATATTCATATTAACTAATTCATCCCTGATCTGATCTGATCTTTTAAAATCTTTATTAGTGCGTGCCAATTCTCTTTCTTTGATCAAAGCATCTATCTTATCTTCCGAAAGCGGAACTCCTGCTTTTAAATATAACTCTGGGTCTTGCTGAAGAATACCCAGCGGTTCAGCCAAAGAAATAAGTGAGCTTGCTAACTTATTCGCTTGATCAGTTTTATTTGATTCTTTATATAAATTAATAGACTTAGCCATATCAAAAAAAACTGCTAATGCGCCGGGTACATTAAAATCATCTTCCATTATTTCTCTGTACTGAACAGAAAACTCATTCTCTTCTGTATCGAAGGTAAGTTCACAACCTTTCAAAGCTGTATACAAGCGATCGAGTGAAGCTTGAGCTTCTACAAGACCATCAATTGAATAATTCATAGGACTTCTGTAATGACTCGAAATAAGAAAGAAACGTACAACTTCACTTGGATAATTCTTTAAAGCATCTTTTATAGTTATGAAGTTATCTAGAGATTTTGACATCTTATCTTGGTCAATTCTTAATGATCCTGTGTGCATCCAATAAGAAGCAAAATCCTTACCGGTAGAACATTTTGATTGGGCTATTTCATTTTCATGATGTGGAAATTTTAAATCCATACCACCGCCATGAATGTCAAAAGAATCTCCCAAAGCTTCCATACTCATTGCAGAACATTCTATATGCCACCCAGGCCTTCCCCTGCCCCAAGGAGAGTCCCATGCAAGGCCTTCTTGTGCTTTCTTCCACAAAACAAAATCGGCGGGATTACGCTTATCTTCATCCACTTCAATCCTAGCTCCAGCTAACATTTCATCAGTATTTCTTCTTGAGAGCATGCCGTAGTCAGGGAAAGAATCTATAGAAAAGTAAACATCAGATTTTCCAACATAGGCGTTATTCTTTTCTATTAATCTTTCAATAAGATTGATAATAGAAGCTATATTTTCAGTTGCTTTAGGTTCTTGATCAGGAGCAATCATGCCCAGAGCACTGAAATCATCATGCATTGAATCAATATATTTTGAAGTCAATACTGAAGCTTCTATATCAAGTTCTTTTGAACGGACAATTATTTTATCTTCTACGTCAGTTATATTTCTAATGTAATCTACGGCGTACCCAGAAAACCTTAGATATCTAACTATCATATCAAAACAAAGAAATGTTCTCGCATGACCAATATGTGAATGATCATAGACAGTCATACCGCAAACATACATCTTTACTCTGTTTGGTTCAATAGTCTCTAAAAATTCCTTTTCTCCCTTTAGAGTGTTATAAATTCTCATATCTTAGACGCTTCCTCTAGCCTGTTTACCACTCTTTCTAGTCCTAAAAGTTCTGTTACTTGATCTAATTCTGGCCCTGATAAATGTCCTGTAATTGCAGCTCTGATAGGCATAAATAATTCTTTTCCTTTATTGCCGGATTTACTGCCTATCTCCTTCATAGTTTGAGGCCAATCGCCCCAATTTTCTTTTACCAAAATTTTTGCAATATTAAAAAAATCTGATCCTGTTTCTTTAATGATAAAAGAAACTTTTTCACTGGATGCCAATGGGTGAATAAAGAGACTATCTAGAAACTCTATTGCATCCTTAGGAAATAAAATATTTTCTCTAATCAATTCAACAAATTGTCCAAGATCAACATCTTCAGGCATATCATTTTCTAAATAAGGTTTTAGCCAATCCAAAAGATTGCTTGTTGATTCCGATTCAACAACTTTCTTTTGCCAAAACCCCAATTGATCAATATCAAATTTACTTGGTGAATTTGAAATATTATCTATATTAAAAACGGCAGACAACTCCTCCAAGCTTCTAAGTTCATTGTCCCCAATTGTATGACCAACTCTAGATAAATAATTAGCTACAGCTTTTGGGAAATATCCAGCCTCTCTTAACTCTTGTACTGACAAACTGCCGTTCCTTTTTGATAATGGAGATCCATCATCACCTGTAAACAAGGCAACATGTATAAATTCAGGAATGGTAAGATCCAAGGCTTGGAGAAGAGCTATTTGCCTTGGTGTATTGCTCAAATGGTCATCGCCTCTTAAAACTACATTAATACCCATCAAAGAGTCATCTATAGCGTTAGCAAACATGAAAGTTGGACTGCTATCTTGCTTCTTAACAATAAAATCATCTAAATCAGATCCCAAAAATCTTTGTTCACCTTTTACTAGGTCAGTAAAATTTATAACTTTATCTTTTGGTATCCTAAATCTGTAAACTGGTTTAGATCCTTTTGCAATCTCCTTATCCACTTCTTCCTTAGATGCATTTGCCCAAGCTCCATTATATCTTGGCGGTTGTCCGGCAGCCATCTGATTACGCCTGATAACCTTTAATTCTTCCTCGCTCATAAAACAGGGATAAATTAAATCTTCTGTTAATAATTTTTCATAAAATGATTCATAAATGTTATTACGTTCAGATTGAAAATAAGGAACCTGTGAACCTCCCACTCTAGGACCTTCTTGCCAGTTCAATTCCATCCACTCTAAATCATCACAAACTGCTTCTGCATATCTTTTTTCTGATCTCACCAGGTCTGTATCTTCAATGCGCAGCAAAAAAGTACCTTTTGACTGTAAAGCTAAAAGTACATTTAGTAATGCAGTTCTCAAGTTTCCTAAATGTAAGAATCCTGTTGGACTGGGACAAAACCTTGATTTGTATTTAGACATATTCTCTATTTAATTGGAAGCAAGCCTCTAAACTACGTATTATAGCCCCCTCACGTTAATGAATTTAAAAGAAAATGAAACATCTCTCATCAATATTTATTTTAGTTGCCATAATCTTGGGACTTTTCTGGATGACAGGCTGTTCACAAAACAAAGAAAAGGAGATAAAAGTGATAACTTTCAAGACAACTTTAGGACCCATCGTCATAGAACTTTTTGAAGAAGAAGCCCCTATAACTTCTAAAAACTTTTTAGAATACGCCGAGAGTGGTTTCTTTAACGGAACACTTTTTCATCGAGTAATGCCTGGATTTGTAATCCAAGGTGGTGGAATGGAATCAGGAATGCAAGGTAAAAAGGGTAACCCGCCAATACAGAATGAAGCAAATAATGAATTAAAAAACCTTAAATGGTCTCTTTCTATGGCAAGAACCAACGATCCTCATTCGGCTTCCTCTCAATTTTTTATAAATTTACAAAACAATGTTTCTCTTGATTACACTGAAGAAACTATTCAAGGATGGGGATATGCCGTATTTGGAGAGGTTGTCGATGGTTTTGAAACTGTAGAGGCTATTGCGGCTGTTGAGACTGGAGGCGTAAGTTCTCACCAAGATGTTCCTTTAGAAGAAATATCTATAATTAACACCGTGGTAACCACTGAATAAGCCTATGGCATTCTGCTTTATATCTGATCTCCATCTCCAAGAAGATAGGCCAGAGATCACTGAAGCTTTTATTTCCTTCATTGAGGGAACGGCAAGTAAAGCAGAAAGACTGTATGTTTTGGGTGACTTCTTTGAAGCTTGGATAGGAGATGATGATGAGAATGACCTCGCCTCGCTAGTTAAGAAAACACTTGTAAAACTAAGCAAATCTACTGATATATATGCAATGCATGGTAATAGAGATTTCTTGATTGGGAGTGATTTCGCGGAAGAAGCTAGCCTCGTTCTTATAGATGACCCCAAAAAAGAAGAAATGTTCAACCAGTCTGTACTGCTAATGCATGGAGATCTTCTATGTACGGATGATGTTGATTATCAATCCTTCAGAGAAACCACCAGAGATCCTTCGTGGAGAAAAGAATTTCTTAATAAGCCTATTAGTGAACGTAAAAAAATCGCAAAAGAACTTAGGACCATAAGCAAAGAAGCAACTGGTCGTAAAAAAGAAGATATTATGGATGTGGCTCAAAATGAAGTTTTCAGAATCATGGAAGAGTTTTCTGTAAATTTATTAATACATGGCCACACTCATAGGCCAAACATCCATCATATTAGTATTAATGGAGTCCCTTCAAAAAGAATTGTCTTAGGAGATTGGGATAATCACGGCTGGTTTATCTGGATGGACGCCAACTCATGTGAGCTTAAGAAATTTCCTATTTCTTAACCCTCAACTGAATAATTAAACCAATAATTAATAGAATAAGTCCCAATAATAATCTCGGATCACTTAAGTACAGAACAGTCTCAATGGGATAGGCAATTGTTTTATCTAAAGCTGCTATCTTAAATTCATGTTTACCAAACATTTTTGGATTAGATACTATTTCCATAAATGCTCTCCTGCTTTTATAACGCATTAAAGCCATAGTGTCCCAGTCCTCTGCATTTTCAATACCCACAATGTCTACAGCCTGCAATACTGAGTTGCCTGCAAAGACAGGATGGCAGGCTCTCTTGAATAATTCTGGATACATGTGTTCCATGTAACGATCCATAAGCTGAGATGCGCTCTCTCCTGACTGAGCTCCCTCAATATCCCCAGGGCTATCAGACATATCTATGTTATTTACCATAAGAAATTGCTTCCCTGTGTCTTCACGCATGAACTGTTGGATATTTTGCATCGACTTCTCAGATGCTCTCTTTTCTTCCCAAGACAAGTTATCGATATGTAATGAGCGGCTCTCTTGCAATTTTTCTGTATACATTGCAATTTCTTTCGCATCCAATTTTCCACCAAAATCGGTGTACCACAAAAAAAATGAACCGTAAATTACGGCCAGTAAAAACCAATTTCTAAAAATCTTCATAATAACCACCCAAAAAAAATACCAAGCTATTAACGACTCTAAGATTTTAGCTAATCCCTGGGGAGGAATGCAAATAATAGATAACAGCTTGGTATCAGGTGTAATACATTAATATAACACTAGTTCAGTGTCAACCAATCTATTTAAATAATATTTTTCTTTTAATACTTTACAAAAGTAGTAGATAAATATACTGTATAAATATACAGTATTAATCTAAATAACCCTTATGAATATTGACTATCTGGGCTACGCCACAGAGGACAACTTACCAAAAATAAGAATACCTTATTTCTTGCATACTGTTCGTGTGGGATGGCCGAGCCCTGCTGATGATTACATAGAAAGGCCAATTGATCTCAATGAATATCTTATAAAAAATATTGCTGCTACTTACTTCGTGCGTGTAAGCGGGGATTCAATGATTAATGCTCATATTGGCGATGGAGCTATATTAATAGTTGATAGGAGCATTGAAATGAAACACAGAAAAATAATTATTGCGTCAATAGATGGATCTTTCACATGTAAACGCCTACTAATAAGACCAAAAAAATGTTTAATCTCAGAAAATCCTAAATACTCACCAATAGTTATTGAGAAAGAATCTGAATTTACATATGCCGGTACGGTTATAGCTGCAATAAATACGTATTGAAAATGTCTTACGCTTTAGTGGACTGCAACAGTTTCTATGCATCTTGCGAGAGAATATTTAGGCCTGACATAAAAAATAAGCCCGTTGTTGTGCTATCAAATAATGATGGTTGTGTAGTTGCATTATCCAAAGAAGCTAAAGAGGTTGGAATTAAAATGTGTGAACCTTGGTTTAAAATAAAAAACTCCTTTACTAAAAAAGGAGGTGTGGCTTTTTCATCAAACTACGAACTATATGCAGATATATCATCAAGAGTCATGATGACTTTAGAGCATTTAGCACCCAAAATTGAAATATATAGTATTGATGAAGCATTTTTAGATTTATCAGGTGTTGATAATTGTGAAAACCTTGATCAGTTTGGTCGTCAATGCAAGGATACTATTCAGCAATGGGTTGGTATGCCTGTCTGTGTTGGCATAGCCCCGACAAAAACTTTAACAAAAATTGCTAACTACGGAGCTAAAAAATACCCTGGCACGGGTGGTGTTGTTGACCTCTCTGACAAGGATAGACAAAAACGACTTATGGCATTAGTGCCTGTAGGTGAAGTCTGGGGAGTGGGAAGGAAGATAAATCAAAAATTAATTTCTATGGGAATCACTACTGCCCTTCAACTCTCTGAAATGAATATTAAATTAATTAAAAAACGTTTTAGCAGTGTTCTTGGAAGAACTGTTATGGAATTAAAAGGCTATCCTTGTATAGGTCTTGATGAAAAAACTGCTACAAAAAAACAAATCATTGTAAGTAGAACTTTTAGCAAACGAGTTAGCGACCTCAATTCTATTCAAGAAGCTGTAAGTGATTATGCCGTTAGAGCTTCCGAGAAATTAAGAAGAGAAGATCAATATTGTAAAATGGTCTCTGTCTTCATGAGAACAAATTACTTTAGAAAACAAGATAAACAATACAGCGGCATGTTGAGTTGTAGGCTTAATACTCCAACAAATGATACTCGAGATATTCTGCATGCTACCAATCTTCTCTCACAAAGAATTTATAAAGAGAATTTAAATTTTATAAAAGCTGGTGTTTTATTAAGTGATTTCTATGATGAAGGGGTCCATCAATCAGACTTCTTTACGCCTTATGAAGAAAGGCAGGGAAGTAAAAATTTAATGACGATGATTGATGGCATTAATAGATCTGGTATCGGTAAAGTAACTTTTGCAGCACAGGGTATAGAGAAGTCGTGGTCTATGAAACGAGATTTCCAATCTCCACGCTATTCTACAAACTGGGGTGAACTACTGGTTGTAAGGTGATTCTACGTACCACTATGAAATCTAAACAGAGGATCTGGTCCCTTTATAAGGGAAGACTCAATTTGAGATAAGGGTTGCAAACGATCATGCCAATTTTCATCAAAGATTTCAGTATATATATTAAGATACAAATCACAGTGCCTAGATTCTGCCTCATATAATCTTGCGTAAAACTTGCCAAGAGAAACAGGAAGGAAATCTAGTAAGGCATTAAATCTTTCACAAGATCTAGCCTCAATTAGAGCGCAAATCAATAGACTATCCTTAAGTCGATTGGGTTCATCTGAAGAAGATGCCTTATATAATTCTTTTGCATAAGTTCCTGATCTTAGATTTCTGTACTGGTAGCCTTCTTTTTTTATAAGCTTAAGGACTTGTTCAAAATGTAAAAGCTCTTCCCGTGCCAATGGCGAAAGGTGCTTAGCAAGATTCTTATCAGGATAACGATGAATTAAAGAAATGGCTGTTGTGGCTGCTTTCTTTTCACAATGCGCATGATCTAATAAAAGAACTTCTAACGAAGATAGAGCTTTATCAATCCAAGCTTGCGGGGTATTACACAAAAGAATATCTTCCCAAAGATTAGGCACGGTAGTGTTTCTCAATTTTAAAGTATCGTTGAAAATGTGCCTCAATTCGTCTCCACTCCCGCTTGCAAAACTACACCAAAGTCTTCTAGAGAGCTTATTGACTGACTGGCTTGTCTTAAAAGATCAAAAACCCAACAAAAAGGTTTATCCTCAATGGCATATTTTATATCCAGAGTATCTAGTTTACTCTGCAAACGCTTTTTGTTTATGATGGATATTTTAGATTGCATAATTTGAGTTTTTAAAGTTTCCAATCTAGTCAACACAGCTTCTTTCTGAGAATTATTATAACTATTCCACTCTATAACTTCGTTCTGAAATCTTTTACAGCCCCTGCAAACTTCGTCGCCAAACACAGTAGAGCAAACTCCAATGCAAGGTGTTTTTACACTTCTAGTCATTGATGAGTATCATATATCTAAGTTATTTCAACGCAACTTCTTATGAGGTTTTGTGCTAATATGCTGCCGAATAAAGCATCAAAGGTAATATTATTTATGTTGCAAGAATACAAAGATCACGTTGAAGAGAGAGCTTCTATTGGAATCCCACCCCTGCCATTAAATGCAGAACAAGTCGTATCAGTCGTTGAGCTACTAAAGAACCCACCGAAGGGAGAAGAATCTACTCTCCTAGATCTGCTTAGCAACAGAACACCAGCTGGAGTTGACCCTGCAGCATATGTTAAAGCTGCTTTCTTAACAGACCTAGCAAAAGGCAAAGCCATAAGCCCTTTAATCAATAGGAAAAAAGCAACGGAACTACTAGGGACAATGCTCGGAGGCTATAACGTCGAATCGCTAATTGATCTTTTAGAAGATGAAGAGGTTGGAAAAATTGCAGCCGAAGGGTTATCAAAGACCTTACTAATGTTTACTGCAAAGCATGATGTAATTGAACTAGCTAAAGAAAATGAAAATGCCCAACGAGTCGTTGATGCTTGGTCCAATGCAGAATGGTTCACTAATAAACCCAAACTGCCCGAAGTCATTCAAGCAATTGTTTTTAGAGTTGACGGAGAAATAAACACTGATGATCTTTCTCCAGCCCCTGACGCACCTTCAAGACCTGATATTCCACTTCATGCGCTTGGCATGCTCAAGAAAACATTCGCCGATCCCATCAAAACAATTGAGAAATTAGAAGAGTCTGGCCTTCCTGTTGTCTTCGTAGGTGATGTTGTTGGAACAGGCTCCTCGAGAAAATCTGCTACTAACTCTTTACTATGGCACATAGGTGAAGATATACCTTTCATCCCCAATAAAAGACAGGCGGGTATTTGTATAGGGGGAAAGATAGCACCAATCTTCTTTAATACTCTAGAAGACTCAGGTGCATTAGCTTTTGAATGTGATGTTTCTAAGATGAACTTAGGAGATATCATTGATATTCATCCTTATGAAAAAAAAGTAGTCAAAGCAAATTCTGGTGAAATATTAGCCGAGTATGAATATAAATCTTCAACCATTCTTGATGGAGTAAGGGCTGGTGGCAGAATTCCTTTAATCATTGGAAGAAGCTTAACCGACGAAACAAGAGAAATATTAAAACTTGAAAGTTCAGATATTTTTATAAGACCTGATGTAGCAGAAGATAGCGATCAAGGATTCACCCTAGCTCAAAAAATGGTTGGAAAGGCTTGTGGAGTGGAAGGCGTCAGACCGGGAATTTACTGCGAACCAAGAATGTCTACCGTAGGTAGTCAAGATACAACCGGACCAATGACTAGAGATGAACTCAAAGAATTGGCATGCCTAGGATTCAATTCTGATTTAGTCATGCAGTCTTTCTGTCACACTGCGGCCTACCCTCTGCCTAAAGACTTAGAAACGCAACATACCCTTCCAGAATTTATTCAGACTCGAGGAGGGGTTGCGTTAAAACCTGGAGATGGAATTATTCATTCCTGGCTGAACAGAATGTTACTTCCCGATATGGTAGGAACTGGTGGAGATTCTCACACAAGATTTCCTCTAGGAATAAGTTTTCCAGCAGGTTCTGGACTAGTAGCCTTTGGGGCAGCGTTAGGTGTAATGCCCCTAGACATGCCAGAATCTGTATTAGTAAAATTTAAGGGTGAATTACAACCGGGTATTACCTTAAGAGATCTAGTAAATGCTATACCTTATGCAGCCTTGCAAACGGGTCAATTAACTCTTCCTAAAGAAGAAAAGATTAATGTCTTTTCAGGTAGATGTTTAGAAATTGAAGGATTGCCTAATCTGAAAGTAGAGCAAGCTTTTGAGCTTTCAGATGCCTCAGCTGAAAGATCTGCGTCTGGCTGCACTATAAAATTGAATGAAGAACCTATAAGAGAATATTTAGAATCAAATATAACGCTTTTAAGGTGGCTAATATCGGAAGGCTATGAAGATGAAAAAACTATTGAAAGAAGAGCTCAAGCCATGGAGGAATGGTTAGAAAATCCTATTCTTATGGAAGCAGATAAAGATGCGGAGTATGCTGCTGTGATTGAAATTGACTTAAATAAAATTAAAGAACCGCTCTTGGCATGCCCCAACGACCCCGATGATATAAAAACATTATCCGAAGTAGCTAACACTAATATTGATGAAGTTTTTATTGGTTCGTGTATGACTAATATTGGTCACTTCAGGGCTGCGGGAAAATTGTTATCTGGAGTCTCAGATCTTCCTTCAAAGTTATGGATATCACCACCTACCAAAATGGATAAACATCAACTTATTGAAGAAGGTTATTATGAAATTTTTGAAAAAGCAGGTGTTAGGCTTGAAATGCCAGGTTGTTCTTTATGCATGGGTAACCAAGCCAGAGTTGAAGCAAAATCAACCGTTGTTTCTACTTCAACAAGAAATTTCCCTAACAGATTAGGAGATGGAGCTTTTGTATATCTTGCATCTGCAGAAGTAGCCGCTATTTGCTCTATTCTAGGACGAATACCTTCTCCAGATGAATATCACGAATATATGAATGAAATAAATACCATGGGCCCTGAGGTTTATCGTTATCTAAATTTTCACCAAATAGCATCCTACAAAGAAGCTGCTGAAAACGCGGTTTTGCCCACCATTACGATCGAAGAAGTTAAGTTGTAATTTTTTAGTTAAGCTTTGCTTGCCTTTGAAGTTTAGTTCTATCATTTCTATTGTCTTCAAGTTTTCTTAAATAGGTTTCGTCTACATCTGCAGTAACATACTTGCCATTAAAAATAGAACACTCAAACTGTTTGATGGCTTTATTACCTTGTTGGGCTGCATCAATAAGGTCCTCCAAAGATTGATAAACCAACCAATCTGCACCAATAAAAGTTTCTATTTCTTCTTCAGTCCTATTATGAGCTACCAGCTCTGTAGTTGCTGCCATATCAATTCCATAAACATTTTGATACCTAATAGGAGGTGCAGCAGAAGCAAAGTAAACTTTTTTAGCACCAGATGATCTGGCCATCTCTATAATTTGACGACTCGTAGTCCCTCTGACTATAGAATCATCAACTAACAACACCACCTTGCCTTGAAATTCTAGGTCTATAGGATTTAATTTCTGTCGGACCGATTTCTCTCTTTTTTCTTGAAAAGGCATGATAAAAGTTCGTCCAATGTATCTGTTTTTAACGAACCCTTCTCTATATTTAATACCAAGAGTAGACGCTAACTGTAGTGCAGATGTGGTACTGCTATCAGGAATGGGTATTACTACTTCAATATCATGATCAGGATTGAGCTTGACTATTTTTCTAGCCAAAGCCTCACCCATCCTGAGCCTAGATTTATGGACAGAAATTTTATCTATTTCAGCATCAGGTCTAGCTAAATAAACGTATTCAAAAATACAAGGTGTAGGCACAGGATTATCAATACATGATTCGATCTTAAGAGAGCCTTCTGCACTTATAAATACTGCCGACCCTGCACTGACATCATCCAAAACACTAAAACCTAATGATTTAAGAACGGTACTTTCAGATGCCAGAATATAATCATTCCCTAAAAGATCATTTGCCTTAGATCCCAATATTAACGGCCTTATCCCCCAAGGATCTTTAAATCCTACAACCCCAACTCCATTAATCATAATTACTACAGAGTAGGCTCCTCTGACTCTCTTGTGTGTAGACCTCACAGCAGCAAAAATATCTTCTGCTGAAGGTTTAGCGGAGCCTTGTTTTTGCAATTCATAAGCAAAAATATTTAATAACACCTCACTATCGGAGTCCGTATTAAGGTGACGTAAATTCTCGTTTACTAGAATATCCGTTAACTCTTCGCTATTGGTTAGATTACCATTATGGGAAATACTCATTCCGTAAGGAGAGTTAACGTACATTGGCTGAGAAAGTTCTCTATCTTCACTGCCTGCAGTTGGATATCTTACATGGCCTATGCCCATTTGACCCTTAAGAGATAACATATCCTGACTTCTAAATACCTCTCTAACAAGACCTAATTGTTTACGTAAATGAAATTTATTACTATCTGAGGTTGCTATTCCTGCAGCATCTTGACCTCGATGCTGAAGAATAGTTAAAGCGTCATAAATGATCGGAGAAACTTCCGATTGACTAACAAGTCCAACTACGCCACACATGTTTCTTACCTATTTTATATTAAAGCAAACGATTTAGATTCTCTTTTATTGATTCGACTGAATCATTGTTTAGAATAAGTTCAGATTTTAACTCCCACTCTCTTAGTAAAGGCTCAACGTAAACTGTCATATGTAATGTTACCTCTCGACTATATGACTTAAGCCACCAGTCTTTGGTATTTAAATATTCTATGTTTAACAGAAAGATACTTAACAAAATAATGAACACTTTCATGCCTCCAAAACCCAAACCTAAGATCTTATCTAATCCACCTAGACCAAGAATACTAAAGGTCTTTGATAATAAGCTACCTATAAATTTTAATGAGATAAAAAGAACTAAAAACAAGGCTAAAAAAGAGGCTACTTTTTTCATCTCTTGATTAACAATATAATCTTCTAAATAAGGAAATAAGATAGGACCAAAAAACCAAGCCGCTAATAAAGCAACTACCCAAGCAGCTAAAGAAAAAAATTCTTTTGTAAAACCATTAAAAAAACCAGTTACAGCAAAAACACTAATTAATCCAAACGCAATCCAATCAATAAGTATCATCTATTAATCTCGATAGTACTGAACTTCGGGAGATACATTTAGAACATCTTGTATTTCTTTTTTTAATAATCTAACAGTTTCTTCATTAATATTTGGACCTACATTTAAAGTATATATAACTTTTCCATCTTTTAAATAATCTCTTACATATGCCTTATACCCCTTCTTTTGTAACAAAATAAAGTCTTTCATTACTTCTTCTCTCGTGGAGTAAGAATCTATCAATAATGACCACGCCTGCATGTTAATTTTTTTCTTTAATCCAGTTGTTCCCTCTTCTAATAAGTTCTCCATTTCTTCAATCTCTGTATCGTTAAAAAAATTAACAGTTGTGTCTTCTAAAGGACTAATCTCTTCCTGATTAATTAAAGAAAGCTGAGGTACGTCCTGAGTCTCGAAAGATGAATTGTCTTTCATGATTAATGAAAGACTAACAAAACTGACTATTATTCCTATACATATGTAAGTTACCTTACTCATATCAAGATTCTAACTCTTTAATAATCTCAAAGGCTTCACTAATTGTATAAAAAGATCCGAAAATTAAAATTAATTCATCTTCTGACTCAATTAAAGCAGTATCAACAGCATTTCTGATACTAGTTGTAGCCACAACCTCTTCTTCTACAGATTCTGATAATATTGTAGATAGATCAGTGACAGATAAAGATCGTTCTATATTAGGGGACGTGGCATACCATTTAGAGACATAATTTTTTATAGAAAGAATTATATCCACTACATCTTTATCTTTCATTACCCCAAATATTGCATAAATCTTTTTACCTTCCTCATAATTTCTTTCTAGATATTTTGAAAGTTGAATAGCTGAGGCAGGATTATGAGAAACATCAAGTAAGAATCTATTATTTACTAAATCACACCGCCCTTTGAGTTTGGTTGAATTAATAACATCTTTTAAACAAGATTCATTTATACCTCCTAAAGTAAAAAAAGCTGTAAGAGCAGAAGCAGCTGCTTGAAGAGATAGATTGCCTGCTTTTAGTCCGTCAATTTTAAATTCATCATTTAATATATAAGTCCATTCCTCTTTGCCATTAAGTTCAATTCTAAAATGATTATCCAATTGAACAATAAGAGCACCTAATTTATTAGCTTCTTCGTATACACTCTTAGGAAGATTATTTTGGCCTAAGATTGCAGGTTTATTTGTCCTAAAAATAGCCGCTTTTTCTCTACCAATATCTTCAGTTGTTCTGCCTAACCAATTCTGATGATCTAAATCAACGCTAGTAAGTATAGAAACATCAGGTTCTACTAAATTAACAGGATCAAATCTCCCCCCTATACCTATTTCTAATACAGCCATATCTAAATTAGCCTTAGAGAAGATAATGAAAGCAGCCAAGGTAGCAAAATCAAAATAAGTTAAATGAGTGGAACCTCTTTTTTCTTCTATCTGCTTGAAAGCTGAAATTATTTGATTATCAGAGACTGAATTGCCATTTAGTCTTATTCTTTCATTAAAATTAAAAAGGTGGGGAGAAGTGTAAGACCCTACACTGACGCTCTGACTTTTACAAAGCTCTTGCAAAAACTCTACTGTAGTACCTTTGCCGTTTGTACCACCAACAATAACAATGTTCTTTGCTACTGGTTTACCAATCAACTCTTCGTAGATTGGCCTGATCCTTTCTAAGCTAAATTCATCTTCATTTGGTCTTAACGTTTCAATGTACTTTAGCCATTCATCTAAAGTTTCTATTGGCATTTTTATGAAGCGTTGTCTTGTAATTTTGTAAGGAGTCTATGAAGGGTTGAACGCATATCTTTGCGATGCACAATCATGTCTATTGCACCATGTTCTAATAAGAATTCACTTCTTTGGAAACCCTCTGGAAGTTTCACATTTAAGGTTTGCTCTATAACTCTCGGTCCTGTAAATCCAACCAAAGCTTTAGGTTCTGCAATATTGATATCTCCTAACATAGCAAGACTTGCAGAGACACCTCCATATATTGGATCTATCATTACTGAAATATATGGCAAGCCAGCTTGCTTCATCCTCTCGATAACAGCACTAGTCTTGGCCATTTGGTATAAAGAAATTAATGATTCTTGCATTCTCGCCCCTCCACTCGTAGAAAAACAGATGAAAGGTAATTTCTTTTCTAACGCATGGTTCATTCCTTCAACAAACTTTTGGCCCACTACTGCGCCCATAGAACCTCCCATGAATCTAAATTCGAATGCTGCTACAACTACTGGAAGTTTATTAAGTTTTCCTTCCATTACCACTAAAGCCTCTTTTTCACTGCTCACTTCTTGGGCACTTGCTATTCTATCTTTGTATTTTTTAGTGTCTTTGAATTTTAACCAGTCATTAGGCGAAATATTGGCTGATATTTCTTCCGTGGCTTCCGGGTCTAAAAAAAGTTCCAACCTTTTTCTAGCCCCTAACCTAATGTGATGATCACATTTAGGACACACAAATAGAGCTGCCTCTAGTTCAGGAACGTATAGGATATTGCTGCACGAGCTGCAACTCTGCCATAACCCTTCTGGGATGGTAGATTTCTTTGAAGAATCCTTTCTAATAAAAGAAGGTAATATTTTTTCAAACCAATTTGCCATTATTCTCTCAACAACGCTGAAGACAATTCTTCTATTTTCTTAGACACTTTATCAGAAATTTGGTTCTTTCCTTCTGCTATTAGATCAACTAAAGCGCTACCAACTACTATTCCTTCTGCCAGGTCTTTGACCGAAATAACTGAATCTGCATCTTTAATACCAAAGCCTATAACTACCGGTATATCTGTAATTGACTTAATGCTCTTAACTTTACTTTCAACTTCTTTAACATCAAATTGCCTGGCACCAGTTACTCCTTTTAGGGATATATAATATATATAACCTGATGATCCACTGCATATCTTTCTTATTCTATTTTCATCGGTTGTTGGGGCTATAAGTCTTATAAGATCTAGATCATTAGCTAAAGTGGCTTTAGTGAAATCTTGACTTTCTTCTGGAGGCATATCAACTAATAAAATACCATCTACTCCACTCTTTGATGCCCTGGAGCAAAAGTCCTCGGCTCCCATTGCTTCGAAGGGATTCATGTATCCCATAAAAACTATAGGAGTGACAGAATCTTTCTTTCTAAACTGAATTACTAAGTCTAGAGCATCTGAAAGAGTTGTTTTATTTTCTAGAGCTCTTTCATGGGCACGCTGAATGGTAGGACCTTCAGCCATCGGATCAGAAAACGAAATACCAAGCTCTAGAATATCTGCTCCCTTAGAAACCATAACCTCCATAAGATCTAAAGTGGTTTTTATGTCAGGATCTCCTACCACTAAATAAGTAACAAGAGCCTTCTTTTTTTGGTCACGTAAATTAGTAAATGTAGCCTTAATTCTACTCATTAAAGATTGATTCCTTCTATTTTCGCCACAGTATTTATGTCTTTATCACCTCTTCCTGACACGTTTATTACTATCACCTCATCTTTTTTCATTGAAGGCGCTATTTTTTTTACATGAGCTAAAGCGTGGGCAGTTTCTAATGCAGGCATAATACCTTCTATCAAAGTTAATTCCTTGAACGCCTCCAAAGCCTCTTCGTCATCCGCTACAACATATTCTGCTCGTCCTGTATCTTTCAACCAAGCATGCTCTGGCCCCACTCCTGGGTAATCAAGTCCAGCTGAAATTGAATGAGTTTCTTTAATTTGTCCTGCTTCATCTTGCATTAAATAAGTCCGCATTCCATGCAAAATCCCTTCCTTCCCATCATTCAGAGGTGCTGCATGTTTGCCACTTTCCAAGCCTAAGCCTCCTGCTTCAACCCCTATAAGTTTTATATTCTTCGTGTTGATAAATGGATAAAATAACCCCATTGCATTTGATCCACCTCCAACACATGCCACCAGTACATCAGGATCTTTCCCAAATTCTTCAAAGCTCTGGGTTATTACTTCTTCTCCAACCACGGAATTAAAATCTCTTACTATCTCAGGATAAGGATGTGGTCCTGCTACGCTGCCTATAATGTAATAAGTATCATCAACATTAGTTACCCAATCCCTCATTGCTTCATTCATAGCATCTTTTAATGTCTTCGTGCCTGAAGTAACTGAAATAACTTCTGCACCTAGTAATTTCATCCTGAATACATTCAAAGACTGTCTATTAATATCTTCCTCTCCCATATAGACAACGCACGGGAGCCCGTGTCTTGCAGCAACTGATGCAGTGGCTACTCCATGCTGACCTGCTCCAGTTTCTGCAATAATTCTCTTCTTTCCCATATGCTTTGCAAGCAATATCTGTCCAACTGTATTGTTGATCTTATGGGCACCTGTATGATTTAAGTCTTCTCTCTTTAAAAAGACTTTTGCTCCACCTAATTTCTTTGTCCAACGCTTAGCAAAATAAAGTGGAGAGGGTCTACCAACGTAAGTTTGCAAGTCTTTAGATACTTCCTGTTGAAAAGCTTTGTCTAGTTTTATGAGTTGGTACTGCTTGTCTAGCTCTTCCAGAGCAGGTATTAGTGTTTCAGCAACATACCTACCACCATATAATCCAAACTTGCCATTACTATCAGGTAAAATTCTTTTTTCTTTAGTCATGGGCTTCTCTCACTTTTTTTATAAACCTTTCTACCTCGTGGAGGTCTTTCTTTCTGGAATGAGATTCTACACCAGAGCTAGTATCAACTCCTGTACAACTAACCTTACTAAGCGCTAGTTCAATGTTGTCAGGGTTTAAGCCGCCAGCAAGAATGAAGGGCAATTTCTGACTATTCTTTATTAATTCCCAATTAAAAGTAGTGCCTGTCCCGCCAAATTTATCTGCGTTAAAAGAATCTAATAGTAATATTTTTACTCCCAAGAATTCTTCATAAGCCTCTTCCAAATTAAATTCCTCTTTAACGTTAATTGCTTTTACAAAATCATGCTTAAAAGACTTACAGTATGTTGGAGTTTCAGAACCATGGAATTGGGAAACAGTATTCGGCATTAATTCTAAACATTCACCTACATAATCTTCTGCTTGATCTACAAACACTAAGACTACTTGAAGCTTCTTATTTATAGCATCATATATTTCTTTGGCTTTATCCATTTCTAGACTACGAGGACTATTTTTGTACATCATTAATCCTATAGCGTCAGCGCCAGCAAGGTGCACGCCTTCAGCATCTTCAACGGATGTTATTCCACAAATTTTGATGAAATGTTTCAAAGTCTTTCCTAAAAAACTGAATTCTAACAGGTTAAAAAGATTCTTTCTTATGCTACAGAATTCTCTTGTAAAGGAATCTTAAATTCTTTTGGGTATTTAGGACCAATAAAATACAATCCATCTGAAGAAACTGTCTTACCAGATAACCTACGATCTTTACCTTCTATAATTGCATTGATTTTAGAAGCAGTAATATCTTTTCTACCGACCAAAATTAAAGTTCCAACCATTATCCTCACCATGTTCAATAAGAAACTATTGGCAGTTATATCAATACTAATAAATTCATTCTTTTCAGCTATTGTAATATCGGTAATCTCTCTAACTGGAGAATTAGACTGACAACCTGAGCCTCTAAAAGAACTAAAATCTTTTTCTCCCAGCAAGTATTTAGAAGCTCTTCTCATTGCATTAATATCTAAATCTTGATTAATCCAGAGAGATCTTTTTCCCCACAGTGCCGAAGGAACTGCGGTATTCCTTATGATGTAACGGTAGGTTCTCGAAAGAGTAGAAAATCTTGCATGAAAATCATTATCCACCTCTTTTGCCCAAAGAATTACTATATCACTTGGCAATAAAGAGTTTCCTCCTCTTACCCATTCTTGCTCTTTTCTAGAAGCACGTGTGTCAAAATGCATTACTTGACCATATGCATGTACACCACTGTCTGTTCTGCCACAAGAGAAAGTCTTTATTGTTTCATTAGAAACTGAATTTAAAGCAACTTCTAGTAAACCTTGAACGGTTTGTTCTGTTGTTTTTTGTTTTTGTAGTCCGAAATAATTCGTTCCTTGATATTCAAGCCCTAAGGCTATTCTTCTAATCTTTTTAGGCATGGGAGAATTTTTTTAATAAACTCTGAATTACCATTTTATTCTCTTCCGATAAATTCTCTTCCAATAGCACCTCTTGAAGTAATTCTTGTGCCTTAGTAGTTTGACCCATCTCAAATAGACTTCTGGATAAGTTAATCCTTGCTTCATCCGGGTCACCTACATCATCAAAATTATCAGTATTGGTATCTAAAGGAATTTTTTTCTCATAACGAAGGAACAATAACAACAGAAAGAATAATGCTGACCCGCATAACAGTCCTACCAACCCGGGAAAGCTAACGCCTGTTAGTAATAAAAATTCTCTCTCTAGAATGTTTAGAAATAAGTAGAAATCCATCTTAATTTACTCAAAAAGTAGTTCTGCAATTTGGATGCTATTTAGTGCAGCGCCTTTAAGGAGATTGTCCGCTACAACCCAGATATTAACTCTATTATTACTCCACAAGTCTTTTCTTATTCTTCCCACTTGAACCAATTCTTCTCCATCACCATCTGTTAGTGCAGTTGGATAATCTACTTCTGCGGCACCGTATTTTACTGACAAACCAGGCGCCTCTCTTAAAGCCTTCACTACAGATTCTTCTGTGAGTGGTTTTGCAGTCTTGATATGGACTGACTCTGAATGACCATTGTAAACAGGAACTCTGACACAGGTTGCAGCAACTTCTATATTGCTATCCAAGATCTTATGGGTTTCTTTAACCAATTTATTCTCTTCCTCTGTATACCTATTTTCGGCAAAATCTCCGCAATGAGGTAAGGCATTAAAAGCAATAGGTTTTGCATAAACGGAAGGATTTATTTCTATACCTTTGCTGAAAGCATCTATTTGACTGGTTAATTCTTCAGAAGCTTTCTTTCCCGTCCCTGATACTGATTGCATTGTCGTTACATCTATTCTTTCAATTACAAATTCATCGTGTATGGGCTTTAAAACAACAAGCATTTGAATTGTAGAGCAATTAGGATTTGCAATTATTCCAGGCAATTCATAACCATCCAAGACATGTGAATTAACTTCTGGGACTACAAGAGGAATGTTATCGTGATATCTAAAGCAAGATGAGTTATCTACAACAACACAACCCTGCGATTCCGCTTTAGGTGCATAGATAGAAGAGACTGAAGAGCCTGCAGAAAAAAAAGCTAAATCTATATTCGAAAAATCAAATTCAGCAAGGTCTTGTACAATATGGTTTTGTCCTCTTAAAACAACCTCCTTACCTTTAGAATTAATGCTAGCTAGTAAAGTTACATTAGATTCTTGGAAATAATTTTTTTCTAAAATCTTAAGGAACGTCTGACCTACCATCCCAGTAGCACCGACTACAGCTATATTATTTGCTTTTTTCATTTTAGGTTTTGTAAATTATCTATGACTTTTTGACCAATTTCTCTCGTTCCTAGCTTCTGCTCTGCAGAACCTTCTAGATCATAAGTGCGAAAGCCTTGTTCAAGGGTTTTATCTATAGCTATCTCAATCTGTGTTGCGGATTGATCTAATCCAAAACTATATCTAAGCATCATTGCAGCAGATAAAATAGTTGCCAGTGGATTAGCCACGCCTTTCCCTGCTATGTCAGGAGCAGAACCGTGGGCAGGCTCATACATGCCTTTATTTTCTGAATTCAAAGAGGCTGAAGGCAACATGCCAATTGATCCTGTCAGCATTGCTGCTATATCAGAAAGAATGTCTCCGAATAGGTTGCCTGTAACTATTACATCAAATTGTTTTGGTTCTCTGACTAATTGCATGGCAGCATTGTCTACTAGCATATGAGAAAGTTTTACATCAGGGTAATCTTTAGAGAGTTCAGTGATAATTTCTCTCCATAAGACACTGACTTCTAAAACATTAGCCTTATCAACAGAACAAAGATTTTTATTTCTCTTTTGAGCTGCCTTAAAAGCTACTCGACCAATTCTTTCGATCTCATCCTGATTGTATATCATCGTATTAAACGCTTCTTTTTTTCCTTCCGTTCTCCCTCTGGGCTCTCCAAAGTAAATGCCTCCGGTTAACTCACGTATTATTAGAAGGTCTAAATTTTCTACTTTATTCGCCTTTAGACTAGAAGATGAAGTTAAATATTTGGATAGAATTGCCGGTCTAAAATTTGCAAATAAATCTAATTCAGATCTCAAACCTAATAGCGCTCTTTCAGGCCTGTGCTGGTAATCCAATTCATCCCATTTAGGGCCGCCCACCGCACCCAAGAGTATTGCATCTGATTCATGGGCAGCTTTTAAGGTATCTTGAGGCAAAGGCTCGCCGGTTACCTCGTATGCAGAACCACCAACCAAAGCCTCGCTAAAAGAAAGATTTAAGCTATACATTTCATTGACTAACTCAAGAACTGTGGTGGCTTCTCTACAGACTTCTGGTCCTATCCCATCACCTGGGAGTACCAGTATTTTTTTATTATCCTTCATTTCTTTTATTAAAAACCCAAGGGGCATCATGCGATCTTTGTATCTCAAAATTCTTAATGTCTTCTGAGAACTTTAAACTTAAGCCTATTTCATCTAGGCCTTCTAAAATAGATTCCTTTCTAAAAGGATCAATCTCGAAACGACAAAACTCATTACCTTCACAAACTATTACTTGGTTAAGTAAATCGATTTCTATCTCTTTTTTTTGTTCTGCAATATCAAATAATTTAGTAATGATTTCTTCAGGCAGTTTTATGGGTAACAAACCATTTTTAAAGCAGTTATTATAAAAAATGTCAGCAAAGCTCTGTGCAATAACTACTTTAAAACCAAAATCCATCAATGACCATACTGCGTGTTCTCTGCTAGATCCGCATCCAAAATTATCTTTACTGAGTAAAACATCAGCACCTATAAATTTTTTTTGATTAAGAATGAAATCTTTATTTATCAATCTTTCACTGACTTCTTGTCCTGGGTAGCCTTCATCTTCGTATCTCCATGCATCGAAAAGATTAGGACCAAAGCCACTTTTTTTTATAGATTTTAAGAACTGCTTCGGAATGATCTGATCAGTGTCTACATTATCCCTTGGTAAAGGAGTGATCCTGCCAATATGAAAGTTATAATTATTTTTCATTTAATTAGCTCTCTTACATCAACAAAATGACCTGAAATTGCTGCAGCTGCTGCTGTGGCTGGGCTGACTAGGTGAGTTCTGCCACCGTAGCCTTGTCTCCCTTCAAAATTTCTATTCGAAGTGGAAGCACAATGTTCTCCTTCTCCAAGCTGATCTGGGTTCATGGCTAAACACATGGAACATCCAGGGGCTCTCCATTCAAAACCGGCTTCCAAGAATACTTGATCGAGCCCTTCTTTGACTGCGGCAGCAGAAACTAAACCCGAACCAGGTACAACAATGGCTCTCTTAATTGTATCGCTCACTTTTTTACCTTTGACAACTTGTGCTGCAATTCTTAAATCCTCTATACGAGAATTAGTACAAGACCCTATAAATACTTGGTCTAACTTTATATCCGACAGTTTCATGCCAGGCTTAAGATCCATATACTTTAAAGCATGAGACAAGGACTCTGAAGAGGCTTCAGGAATTATACCGTCTATATCAATAACCATTTCCGGCGAAGTACCCCATGAAACTTTTGGCTTCAGACTAGAACCATCAATATGAATGATCTCTTCAAAAATAGCGTCTTTATCACTTTTTAATTCATTCCATTGAGATATAGCATGCTGTAGATCCTTTCCTCTAGGAGAATAAGGTCTATTTTGAACATATTCTAAGGTTCTCTTATCGAAAGCTACCAAACCTGCTCTAGCACCAGCTTCAATTGCCATATTGCAAACTGTCATTCTGCCTTCAATTGACATATTTTTTATTACCTCTCCACAGTATTCTATTGCATAGCCTGTTCCTCCCGCGGTGCCTATTTTCTCTATAATGGCCAAAGTAACATCTTTGGCAGATACTCCATTTGATAGTTCACCGTCTATGGATACTTTCATATTCTTCAATTTCGAAGCTACCAGACATTGAGTTGCTAAGACGTGCTCTACTTCGGAAGTGCCTATGCCCATCGCAAGAGTGGCCAAGGCTCCATGTGTTGAAGTATGAGAGTCGCCACAAACTATTGTCATTCCTGGCAAAGTGATTCCTTGCTCAGGACCAACAACGTGCACAATTCCTTGCCTCTTGTCTAAGATGTCAAATTGTGTGATCCCATATTCTTTGCAATTATCATCAAGGGTAGTAACTTGAAGTTTTGCCACTTCATCACTAATTCCATCCAAGCCCTCTTCTCTATTTGTGGTGGGCACGTTATGATCTGGAGTCGCTATATTTGCAGATATTCTCCATGGTTTTCTCTTCGCCAACTTCAACCCTTCAAAAGCTTGAGGTGAAGTAACTTCATGTATGAGATGTCTGTCTATGTATAAAAGATGAGTTCCGTCATTTCTTTGGATTACCGCATGAGCATCCCACAACTTATCGTACAAAGTCTTAGACATAACTAATTAATTTTTTGATGGAACTACAGGAGTCCTAGAAACTACGTCAGAATTTTGTGCTCTGTTTCTTAGGTAATGATCTATAAGAGTTAAAGCCACCATCGCTTCAGCAATAGGAGTTGCGCGAATGCCTACGCAAGGATCGTGCCTCCCTTTAACCTGTACTTTCACTGCTTTTCCTTCCTTATCAACAGTATCACCTTCTTTATTAATACTCGAAGTAGGTTTAAGTGCAATACTTAAGAGCAAATCTTGTCCAGTCGAAATACCACCCGATATTCCTCCTGAATTATTAGATTTAAAGCCTTGAGGAGTAATTTCATCACGGCTGTCTGAACCCTTAGAGCCAGCAACGGCCATTCCTTCACCAACCTCAACACCTTTTACGGCATTAATACTCATTAAAGCTTTAGCCAGATCTGCATCAAGCTTATCAAAAACAGGTTCGCCCAAACCAAGTGGCATGTTCGTGGCATTGATTTGAATTTTTGCTCCTACAGAATCTCCTTCAGATCTCAATACATCAATGTACTTCTCTATTTCTGGAACTAATGATTTGTCGGGGCAAAAGAAAGGATTTTTATTAACTTCAGAGAAATCAACGGAGGCAATACTTAATTCACCTATTTGCTTTAAATAACCATGTATTTCTATTCCACAGTTATCATTTAAGTACTTTCTAGCAATCGATCCTGCGGCTACTCTCATCGTGGTCTCTCTGGCCGAAGCTCTTCCCCCTCCCCTATGATCTCTTACTCCGTATTTCTGAGTGTATGCATAATCCGCATGAGAAGGCCTAAAAACATCTTTTAAATTATCATAATCTTTTGATTTTTGATCTTTGTTTCTTATTAAAAGTCCTATAGGCGTACCAGTGGTTTTGCCTTCAAAGATTCCAGATAAAATTTCAATTTTATCGTCTTCTTTTCTTTGTGTTGTGTACTTAGAAGTTCCTGGCTTTCTTTGGTCTAAATAAGCTTGTATGTAATCTTCCGAAATCTCCAAACCAGGAGGACAGCCATCAATGATACAGCCAAGGGCGACTCCATGACTCTCACCAAAGGTGGTCACAGAGAACGATTTACCAAATGTATTTCCTGACATTTTGTTATCTTAAGCTATTAAAAGGTGTTGGATTATAGATTTTTTATAAGTTTTAGGTATCTAAAACAAGATTTTATTAAGAATATACCTATACTTCAACAAAATTAGAGGGTTAAAAAGATATGATAAAAGCAGTATTTTGGGATTTTGGTGGAGTGATAACCTCCAGCCCATTTGAGTCTTTTAACAGGTTTGAAGCTAACAATCGACTCCCAGAAAACTTTTTAAGGACTGTAAATTCTACAAACCCTGATAATAATGCTTGGGCAAAATTAGAAAAGACTGAAGTTGGTATTGAAGAATTTAGTGACCTGTTTCTAGAAGAAAGCAAAGCTCTTGGTCATCCCGTTCCCGGAAAAGAAGTGATAGCTCTTCTGAAAGGAGAAGTAAGGCCACAAATGATCAATGCTCTAAACATCATTAAAGATAAAATGATTCAAGCCTGCCTAACAAATAACATTCAAGCCATGGACAAAGAATTTGAAGGGAATGTATCTGCCTCGGGTAAGCACAATGAAATCATGGAGTTATTTGATTTTGTTATTGAATCGAGTAAGGAAAATGTCCGCAAACCTGACCCTGAATTTTATTTATTAGCTTGCAGAAGAGCTAACATAGAACCAACAGAAGCCATTTTCCTAGATGACTTAGGTATTAACTTAAAGCCAGCAAGAAAATTAGGCATGACAACAATAAAAGTTATAGAGACAGACATTGCTCTGAAAGAACTAGAGTCTTATTTACCTTTTGAAATTCTTTAATTTAAGCCACGAGTCCAGCGCAATAACCAGAAGACCAGGCCCATTGGAAATTAAAGCCTCCGAGGTGACCCGTTACATCTAGAACTTCTCCTATGAAATACATTTTTGGCTGACAGTTAACTTCCATTGTTTTAGAGCTAATTGAAGAAGTGTCTACACCCCCTAAAGTAACCTCCGCAGTTCTGTATCCTTCTGTTGAAGATGGCTTCAAAACCCAGTTATTAAGAAGAAAGCCTATCTTTATTAGATCTTTGCGAGATATATCTTGTATCGAAGACTCAGAAATTGAGGGCCACCAAATCTTCTGTAATTCTAGAACTAA
>LWDU01041314.1_pt1 | contig 57948 bp, 50 predicted proteins | sample 727161 | NCBI WGS metagenome assembly LWDU01 (sample SAMN04566230, study PRJNA314399) | hydrothermal vent metagenome | isolation source: deep sea hydrothermal plume seawater | place: Mexico: Gulf of California, Guaymas Basin | collected 2004-07-11
TAGACATGCAGCCCAGTGCTCACGCGTGCTATTCTCCACGTGAAATGGTTCTAATGAGGGGTATCCCAGGTTCTCCTTTGTTTTTATGATTTCGTCTTGCCCTAGTGGGGCTCCATGGGCCGCTGATGTTCCTGCCTTACCTGGGCTCCCGTACCCGATCGTGGTTCTTACTACGATCAGGCTGGGCCTCTCCGATTCTCGTTTTGCCTCGATGATAGCGCGGTCTATTTCCTCTAGGTCATTCCCATCGGATACGTGCGTTACATGCCAGCCATAAGCCTCGAATCGTTTTGCTTGGTTGGTCGAACTCGATAACTCAGTACCACCATCAATTGTTATTCGGTTGTCATCAAAGATCCAGGTCAGTTTACCAAGTTTCTGGTGGCCTGCGATTGCGGCCGCTTCATGGGACACACCCTCCATCATGTCACCATCTGAGCAGAGCGCGTAGGTGAAATGGTCTACAACTTCATGTCCAGGCCGGTTGTAGCGCTTCGCCAGCCAGCATTCCGCGAGTGCCAAACCGACAGAATTGGCGATACCTTGCCCCAGTGGGCCTGTTGTCGTTTCGATCCCAGGAGCGTGGCCGTACTCTGGGTGACCAGCTGTTGGTGACCCCCATTGCCGGAAGTTGCGGATGTCTTCCTCAGACAAGTCGTAGCCACTCAGGTGCAAAAGCGAATAGATAAGCATCGAAGCATGGCCGATGGATAGCACGAAACGGTCTCGATCAAGCCAAAGCGGGTCAGATGGGTTGTGACGCAGATGCTTATGGAATAGCACGTAACCAACAGGTGCAAGCGCCATCGGGGTCCCAGGGTGTCCCGAGTTGGCTTGCTGAACCGCATCCATAGACAGGATGCGGATTGCATCTACCGCCTGCTGTTTGATGTTCGTCATCCGACGACGAAGTTCACGAGACGTCCAGGAACGTGAACGATTCTCCGTTCTTCAACACCATCTAGATAACGGCCCACATTCTCCTCCTCACGGGCTGCGATGATCACATCATTTTCAGCAGCATCCTGGGGGACGCTGATAGTACCTCTGAGTTTGCCGTTCACTTGAACTGCAACACTAACCTGACTCTCGATAATCTTGGATTCATCGAAAGAGGGCCAAGTAGAGCCCTCGAAGATGCTCTTTTTGTGCCCGAAGTGTTCCCAGAGTTCCTCTGCAAGGTGCGGCGCGAAGGGAGCGATCATCGTGATAAGCGGTTCCACTTCGGTGCGAGTGGCTTGCCGTCCCCCAGCTCGGATTGTGTTTAAACATTCCATTATCGCTGCTATCGATGTGTTGTAGCCGAGCTCTGGGATTTGTTCGGTCACTTGCTTGACTGTCTGGTGTACCTTCCGCTCCACATTAGGATCAGGGGCGCCTTCGTTTGCGTTCAACGCAGTGTCCCAAAGTCGATGCAGGAAGCCATAGGGACCCTGGATCCCTTCCGTTCTGTAGTCGCCACCTTCCTCAAATGGTCCTAGAAACATGAGATAAATCCGGAATGCGTCAGCTCCAAATTCCTCAATAATCGGGTCGGGGATAATCACATTTCCCCGGCTCTTCGACATTTTCGTACCCTCAGCGATGATTAGCCCATGTGCACGGAAGACTTCATATGGCTCCTCAAAATCTAGATAGCCTAGATCTTTCAGTACCATTGTAAGAAAGCGCGAGTACAGCAGGTGGAGCACTGCATGCTCATTTCCGCCGATATACGCATCAACTGGTAGCCAGCGTCTGGTGATCTCAGGGTCGAATGGTGTGTCCTCAAAGTCAGTCGACGGATACCGTAGGAAGTACCATCCCGAATCCAGGAAAGTATCGGATACGTCAGTTTCTCGTCGTGCTTCTCCTCCGCACTCAGGACATGTGGTTTGATACCATTCCTCGACGCGAGCTAGTGGGCTCACGCCCGAATCATCCGGTTTAAAATCCTCCACCCGAGGTAAAATTACGGGTAGATCCTCTTCAGGAACCGGAACGGAACCACAGTTATCACAGTGGATGATAGGGATGGGTGGTCCCCAATAGCGCTGTCGAGAGATACACCAATCGTGCAGACGGAAGTTGACTGTGCCCTCGCCCCATCCGTTCCCTTCTACCCATTCGGTGAGCACTCTAACGGAGTCAGAAATGTCCGTTTCATCAAACTCACCAGAGTTCACAAGGCAACCTGGGCCGATATACGCTTCTGATAATGGTGTGTCTGCGCTCTCCGTTGGTCCTGCCACGACCCGCTTTATGGGAAGATCGAAAGCAGTGGCAAATTCAAAATCCCGCTGATCATGACCGGGCACCGCCATAATCGCACCGGTTCCGTAATCCATCAGAACGTAGTCGGCAATCCAGATTGGGATTTGTTTTCCGGTTGCAGGGTTTGCGCAGAAACCTCCCGTGAAAGCGCCAGTCTTGGATTTGTCGGTTTTTTGCCGTGTGACTAGATCACTTTTCCTGGCTGCTTCCCTGTACTCGGAAACTGAGTGGAGGTACTCGCCATCTGTCACTTTATCTACCAGAGGGTGCTCGGGAGAGAGAACCATATAAGTGGCGCCAAAAATTGTATCTGGCCGAGTCGTGTAGACCTCAATGTTGTGTCCCGTGTTACGGCCATCCGGGTGGACAACAGAAAAATTGAGTCGTGCACCTTCGCTTCGCCCGATCCAGTTACTTTGGGCTTTCAAGGTGGTTTCTGACCAATTGATGAAGGCAAGGTTGTCGAGCAGGCGTTGTGCGTAGTCCGTGATTTTAAAGAACCACTGCTTGATCTTTCGTTGTTCTACCGGAGTGGTACAGCGCTCGCAGGCGCCTGCGATAACCTGTTCATTCGCAAGCACAGTCATACATGAGGGACACCAGTTAACAGGGGCTTTCTTTTGTTCCGCAAGCCCGGCGTCAAAGAGTTTAAGGAAGACCCACTGGGTCCACCTGTAGTAGGATGGATCAGTCGTATCTAGAGAATGTTTCCAGTCAAACATTCCACCTATACGCCTGAGTTGTCGGGTAAAGTTCTCGACATTTGCTGGTATCAAGTCCATCGGGTGTGTACCGATCTTCAAAGCGAAGTTCTCGGAGTGAATTCCGAAGGCATCAAAGCCCATCGGTTCGAAGACGGTCCGACCCTGCATACGCAGGAATCGTCCATGTACGTCTGCGCCCGTAAATGCGTAGATGTTGCCCACGTGGAGCCCCTCAGCTGAGGGGTATGGGAACATCATGAGTTGGTAATATGGGTCCTTGGCGGACTTGAGCTGCTCCAACGTCAAGGAGTTCGTGCCGCGCTTCTCCCAGTTGCGCTGCCACTTCCCCTCAACGGCGGAGGGGTTATAGCTGTCCCTCTCTTGGTTTGACATATCGTGCCGAAGATTCGATGACGCGGCTCATATTATGTGTATGAGCCCTGTGAGTATTCGAAAGGCACGTCAACCTACATGAGCCGGCTAAGTCACAGAAGGGCGGAATATCGAATTATGGCTATCTTTTTTGGCTCATGTTCCTAAAAGCAGCATTTAAAAGATTCGATGATTGGATAATTGATGGATAACCAAAGAAAAAATCTCTCGGGTGCGAGCTTGCGTCATGCGTTTGAAGAGATCATTTGGCCCAGGAGAAAACTCATCTTCGTGGGCCTTCTCCTGATAGTTCTAAACCGTGTGAGTGGCCTCGTCTTGCCTGCATCGACCAAATATCTGGTCGATAACGCCATAGCAGCAGGCAATATAGATGCGCTTTGGCTGATACTTGGTGCAGTCAGCTTGGCAGTGATAGTCCAGGCTATAACCTCATACGCTTTAACGATGCTGCTCTCGGTCGAGGCTCAGCATCTGATTGCCAACCTGCGCTCCCAAGTCCAGAACCATGTTCTCCGACTTCCGGTACGAATCTTCGACAATACGAAGTCTGGAGAACTGGTCTCACGAATCATGGATGATGTTGAGGGCGTGCGAAATTTGGTCGGGACCGGTTTGGTTCAGCTTGTCGGAGGAGCCATTACCGCCATCGTTGCTTTCGTGTTCTTGGTGCTCATTGACCCGGTTATGACGCTACTGGCGCTTTGTCCTCTTGGCGCCTTTGCGTTTGTCTCATTTAGAGCGCTTAAGACGCTAAGGCCGGCATTTCGGGAACGTGCTCAAATCAGAGCTGAGGTGACGGGAAGACTTACTGAAACGCTAGGTGGCATACGTGTGATCAAGGGATTCCATGCCATTGAGAAGGAAGGTGAAATCTTCCACGCGGGTGTGTTGCGGATCTTTGAGAACGTAAAGAGGACACTTACCACCCAGAGCATGCTCACGAGTATGGGCACCTTTATTCTCGGTCTAGCAAGTGTGCTAGTTATGGGGTATGGCGGCTTCCTGATTGTTCAAGGTTCCTTAACAATCGGAGAACTTTTCTCGTTCACGCTTTTCTTGGGATTCCTGCTTGCTCCGATTATACAGTTCGCAAACATAGGCACCCAGATGACTGAAGCGTTTGCTGGGCTTGACCGTACCTCAGAGCTCCTGAGTTGGCCGAGGGAAGACGACGATCCAGATCGCACAGTCGTCATGCCGGAAATCGACGGACATATGTCGTTCGAGGATGTTTATTTCCAATACGAAGCTGACAAGCCAGTTCTCAAGGGAATCACATTCTCTGCGACCCCAGGGACGGTTATCGCGCTTGTCGGAAGCTCTGGCTCCGGCAAAACGACGCTGGCTGGGCTAGCTGCGACATTTCTTGAGCCAGACCGCGGAAGAGTTCTAGTGGACGGTATCGATCTTCGCGAGGTCAAACTCGCAAGCTATCGGGACCAACTCGGTCTTGTACTACAAGATGACTTCCTGTTCGATGGGACAATCCGAGAAAACCTACTTTTCGCACGACCTGAAGCAGCGGAACATGAGATCCAAGAGGCAGCAGAGCAGGCGTATGTGACCGAATTCACCACTCGCTTCCCAGATGGACTAAATACGGTGATCGGTGAGAGGGGAGTGAAGTTGTCTGGTGGTCAGCGGCAGAGAGTGACTATCGCTCGTGCGATCCTGGCAAACCCAAGGATCCTGCTACTTGATGAGGCGACTTCAAGCCTCGACACAGAAAGCGAAGCGCTGATCCAGAAGAGCCTTGATCACTTGCTTCAGGGTCGTACGACCGTGGTAATTGCACACAGGCTCTCGACGATTCAGCGTGCTGACCTCATCCTGGTTATTGAAGATGGAGAGATCGTTGAGCACGGACGCCATGATCAATTGATAGACAGCCATGGCCGCTACCACCAACTCTATACACTACAGGCCAGGATTTAGGGCGTACCTTCTGGTAACAGGTCGAACGGATCTGAAACTGTGTCCATCGTGGTTCGCAACTCCGCAAGTAATCCAGCCAGGTCACCACCTCGCTCCTCTAGCATAAGGGCGAAGTCTGGCAGCCGATGGTAATACCGGATCCGCGAGAGCAGTGTAGCATTGTTCAACGAGGTTTCCCGGAAGCCTCGAAACGTCACCGACTCAAATGTCGGAGCTATTTCATCATCAAAGCGCGTGAGTGCCTGTGTGAAGATCTCTTCTCTACTAGACACCTTGTCATCATGAGAGAGTCCCAGGTCTCCGTATATCTCCTCAAGCTCAACCATCATAGAATCGACAAAGACCGAAAAGCGTTGATAATCGCGCCAGCGAGCCTGTGCACGGAGGCACTTAGAGGTGTCCGGACCACCCCCATTACGTGTGCAGAAGAACTGTGCAGCGCCAACTCGGCCCACAAAAGTGGCAAAGCTCTCATTAAATGTTACCTGCCCCGGAATGAAGAGGTATTGATGAGATAGCTCGTGAAGGACAGTCTCAACCACTTCCACATCATCCGCCCGGAGTACCGTTGAGAGAATTGGGTCACTGAACCAGCCCAAAGTGCTGAACGCAGCTGTGGGTCGAAGATAAGTATCGAAACCCTCTTGTTTGAGTTTGTCTTCTTCATCCAGTGCGTCGTCTAGAGAGAAGAATCCTTTGTAGGGCACTCGCCCAATAATTGGGAACCACCACGTTTTCGACTCTAGCCGGTCCTTGTGGGCTGCAGACACAACTAGCGCGAGTGTGTCCTGATCGAGTTGAGCGAATGTCCTGTAGGCATCACCCACCTCGATCCCCAACTTATTTGTTGCAAAGCGGCGTGCTTCGAGCACGAACGAGAGTTTGCCTCGCGTTGCAGAATCGATACTGGGGTCATCTAGAATTTCAACGATGTCCTGACGAGCTCGCAGAATTCTAAGCTCAGCGAGCCCTGCTTTCACCACATAGATGGGGGAGCATCCCCCGATGCAGATCAGCACCATTATCAGAGCAGCTTTAATCCAACTACTTCTTCGAGTCGAGCAGTCTACTTTGGCCGGCATGTTAAAGCAGTTTTTCGTCAACGTACGATCGAGCATCTGGATCCACCGCAATACGCAGTTCCACTAGGTCCACATCTGCTGCAATATTTAACGGAAGCTGTGTGGCTGCGGACTCGAGTGCTGTTTTTGCATCATCTGCCTGAACAGTGAATGTATGGTACCGTTGCTGACGCCCACCGTAGCGGACAGTAACCTGGAAGTTCATCATTCGAATCTACCGGTGATTCACGGACCCATCTATCCTAAGAGATGCTTCAAGGGAGAATTCTTTACCGTTTCTTGGTTGGTGTGGCTCGCTTTACAGCACCAATCCTTGCGACCGGAACTGGAAAGATCTCTCGTGGACTTGAGGGAAAACTTGTTGCGCACAAAGTTTTGGCGAAATGGGGCGAAGAGAAACGTGATCCACACCGGCCCACAGTATGGGTTCACGCCCCTTCAGTTGGAGAAAGTCTTCAAGCATGCGCGGTCATTGAGGCACTCCGAGCGAGGTTTCCTAGGGTTCAGGTCGTTTTCACACACTTTTCCCCATCAGCTGCTGAATTTGCAGGTCGGATGCCTGTGGAAGTATCTGCTTATCTTCCCTGGGACCTAAGAGAGACAACCGGGAGAGTCCTAGAAGCCGTTCAGCCCGACCTGCTCATATTTAGCAAGACAGAGGTTTGGCCAGTTCTGGTTGATGAAGCTCAGAAGAGATCTGTACCTGTGGCATTGGTCGGAGGGAGTGTTCCTTCTAATGCGGGGCGGCTCCGCCAACCAATGCGTACCTTTCTGAGGGCGACGTGGCAGAGGCTTGCCGTGGCATGTGCAATAGCGGATGCTGATGCACATCGGCTACAGAGCCTGGGTGTGTTCCCTGGAGTGATATCTGTAACAGGAGACCCTGCCGTTGATGCAGTAGCGAAAAGGGTTTCGGATGTTGATGCAACCGCTGCCCACTTAGCGCCTTTCCACTCTGATCACCGGCCTACCGTCATCGCTGGTTCTACGTGGAGGGCAGACTTGAAGAGATTGCTGGTAGCACTGGAGATTATAAGAAGGGTAGTGGGTGAGGTCCGAGTAGTAATCGCTCCCCATGAACCGAGTGAACTTGGGGTTACCAATCTCCGTGAATGTCTAGAGAAAAAGAGTTGGTCGACTCGAACTCTGGAAGAGGTTAAGTCGAGTGCTTCAGTTAACGGTGTGGATGCGGTCATCGTTGATAGTGTCGGAGTCCTGCCGGACCTATATACCGTCGGTCATGTAGGGTACGTTGGAGGAGGATTCCATAGGGCTGGTGTCCATTCCGTCATTGAGCCTGCCGCTGCGCGACTGCCAGTAATTTTTGGGCCTCACTACAGGAATAGCTCAGCAGCAATAGACCTTCTCAAAGAAGGAGCTGCGAAAGTAATTACTGATGCAGAGGGGTTAGCCGATAGCCTCTTGGGCTGGCTGGTGGATACTAAAGAGCATGGCGACGCGACGAACCGTGCATTCGGCTATATTCAAACACACCGCGGTGGTGCTGAGCGCACCGTTGACGCCCTCGCCCATCTCTTAGGGCCTTAAAGTGCTATGAATGACAATGTAGTTGTGCCTGAGATTACGCCGGATGAGTTAAACGCGAGATTTGAACTAGGACATGCACCAGTGCTAGTGGATGTTAGAGAGTTGTTTGAGCGCGAAATCGTGGATTTGCCTCAGCATGGACAGCTCTCTATACCGACTGGTGAGTTTATAGAGCGAATGGGGGAGCTAGATCCTGCCAAGGAGGTTGTGGTGTACTGCCGGAGCGGGGGGCGTAGTGAGCAGGTGGCGAGATATCTAATGCAGAATGGGTTTGAACAGGTCTTGAACCTACGTGGTGGGATTCTCGGATGGCGCCAAGAGGTTGATCCATCCCTGCCTACCTACTAGCAGTTCATATGCTTCGGTCTCCAGGACTTATATTCGCGACTCTCACACTCTTCGCATGCAAAGCTGGACCATCCGGTTCCGAGCGATCTGAGAGCCCAATCCGGAGCGGATCAGAATCCTCCGATCTTGTTACGCTGCTGATATCATCAACTGAAGAAGAGGTTGATAATGGATTGGCCAACATAGGCGAAGAACTATCGGCTAACTCAGGGGTGCAGACACCAGTTCTCAGCGAGCCAGAGGCTCACTTAACCGATGAAAAAAGTGGTGTGCGGTTCACCCGTCCTCCCGCCGTTAGGGGCCTGTATGTTAATGCATGGGCCGCTGGTTCGAGAACGCGGATGGATGCACTCATAGATATTGCTCAGCGTACAGAGATCAACGCTTTCGTAATCGATATAAAGGACGCTTCCGGGTACGTTAGCCACAGTACCGAAGTTGAATTCGCGCATGAGGTCGGAGCAACTGAGGAAATCAGGATTCGCGACCTGTCCGGACTACTAACGAGACTGGAACAGGAACAGATTTATCCGATAGCCCGCATCGTGATTGTCAAAGACCCTATTGTCGGAGTCTCCCGTCCGGATCTCGCTGTTCAAGATTCTGCGGGTGGGGTCTGGATTGACAATAATGGCATAGTCTGGCTGAACCCGTATAACCGCGAAGTATGGGACTATCATGTGAGCTTGGCGCGGGAAGTGGCTCAGATGGGTTTCCCGGAAATCCAGTGGGATTACGTGCGTTTCCCAGATGCTCCAGCGGAGGAACGCCAGCGAGCGGTATATCCTGGCTCAGATGAGCTTAGTAAGACGGAAGCTATTCGTGGCTTTCTGAGTTACTCAAGGGAAGAGCTGGCAAGTTTGGGTGTCAGGGTAACCGCTGATGTTTTCGGACTCACAACGTCAGCTTCACGCGATGTGGGCATCGGGCAGTTGTGGGAATCTTTTATAGACGTTGTTGACGCAGCGTTGCCGATGGTATATCCGAGCCACTATTGGTCAGGGAGTTTCGGCATCGATACACCAAACGCGTATCCGTACGAAATCGTCAATAGTGCTTTAGCAGATGCGCTTCGCCGCTCAGCCCAAGTTGAAGGAGCAGCGCGCACGATACCGTGGTTGCAGGACTTTACGCTTGGAGATCCCCCATACGGCTCCCCCGAGGTACGCGCCCAAATTCAAGCGGTGCATGATGCTGGCATCAACGAGTGGGTCCTATGGAATGCAGGAAGCCGCTACACAGAAGGTGCATTGGAACCAATCGGAGGATTTCGAGACGAGCCTCTGGTGCGTGTCGGTAATACTCTTATCCCCGTTTCGCTCAGATGGGAGTTGTTAGACACTACCACGGTCTTGCCTGACACTCTCGGTAGACGCTGACCTCAAGTGAGGTATTCCTGCGTAGTAGGCCAAGAATAAGACACCCAGCCTTTCGGGGAGCTAACCAGCAGTAGAGGCGAACTGGAGCTCGTGAAGCCGCGGGTAGATACCATCAGAAGCAAGAAGGACTTCGTGGGTGCCCGAATCTTGGGCTAGTAGATCCCTAGTGCCTCAGCGCCTAGGCCCTCCCAGAGATCTCTGGAGGTGATATCGTTGAGTATGAGAGATCCGATCCGAATTCGCGGAGCACGACAACACAATCTCAAGAATATTGACCTCGATTTACCGAGGCGGTGTCTGACTGTCATCACTGGCCCATCGGGTTCCGGTAAGAGTTCACTGGCACTCGACACGTTGTTTGCCGAAGGTCAGCGGCGATATGTGGAGTCATTGTCGACTTATGCAAAGCAATTCCTTGAGCGCATGGAGAAGCCGCATGTAGATTCTGTGGAGGGTATTTCCCCCGCGGTAGCGATCGAGCAAAAAAACCCCACAAAGTCGAGCCGTTCAACAGTGGGAACCGCTACAGAGGTTTATGACTATCTCCGGTTGCTCTGGTCCCGGGTCGGGCACACGCACTGTCCTGAGTGTGATCGCCGGGTGCGTCCGGACACCGTAAGTGAGGCGGTGGATCAGGTGCTCTCTCTTCCTGAAGGAACGCGTATCCAAGTCTGTTTTCCGCTTCCACGAAGTAGTGAAGTGACACATGAAGCCATCGTGTCAAACCTGCGTGCGATGGGATTTCTTCGGCTTGTCGCGGATGGTGTCGCGCTTGACCTATCCGGCCCTGAAGCTGCAGAGGCGAAAGGGTTGGATGTGGATCTTAGCGGGGCATCTGAACTCCTGGTTGTGGTGGACCGCCTCAAAGTTCAACTGAGCCTAAGGGATCGACTAGCCGACTCTCTCGGAACCTGTTTTGTGGAAGGAGATGGGGAGGCAATTGTGGTGGCTGTGATCGAGACAGAAGAGAGGCGCTTACTTTTTACTGAACGGTTCCGTTGCCCAGACCATCCGCAGGTCACATTTACTGACCCATCACCACAACTGTTCTCTTTCAATAACCCTTACGGCACTTGTCACCTCTGCACGGGTTTCGGGGCCACGCTCGACTATGATGTGGACTTGGTTGTACCGAGCGGGGAAGTCTCTCTAGCGGATGGTGCAGTCGATCCATGGGCCAAGCCACGATACCGTCGCGAACGAGAGAAATTGAAGACATTCGCGATCGACGAGGGCGTTTCGATCTACTCACCTTGGGAAGAGCTTTCAGAAGAGTTCCGTAGCAAGGTGATGTTCGGGACGAAAGGCTTCCGGGGGGTGATCCCATTCTTGGTTTCGAAAGAGAAGAAGCGTTACAAGCAGTATATCCGTGTTTTCCTGCGCCAGTATCAGAGCCCGAACATCTGTCGATCCTGTGGTGGCTCGAGAATTCGATCAGAAGCTCTATGGGTGCGAGTTGGAGGTTGTCCAATCTCTCAAGTTTCTGCTCTCCCATTAGAGGATCTTGCCCCATGGCTTGACGGTCTTCAACTGTCAAAGATGGAAGAACAGGTTGCCGAGACAATCCTGCGGGAACTGAAGTCGCGTGTTGCGTTCCTGTGTGATGTCGGCCTGGGATACCTTTCCTTAGCGAGGCAGACCCGAACGCTTTCGGGTGGGGAGGCTCAGCGGATCAACCTCGCGAACTCTCTAGGTGCCGCTCTAGTTGAAACTCTTTATATCCTTGATGAGCCTACTATTGGGCTGCACCCGAAGGATACAAGTGCTCTTCTTGATCTGATCAAGCGTCTTCGTGATGCTGGCAACACGGTTGTCGTGGTCGAACACGATACTCAAGCTATTCGGTCTGCAGATCATATTGTGGAGCTTGGACCAGCATCAGGCGAACAGGGAGGTGAGGTTGTCTTTGAGGGCCCACCTGATGAACTCGAGACAAAGGACACCTCAACCGGGCGATACATATCAGGGCGTTCTAGTGGCCCGTCGCCACAGACCAGACGTCGGGTCAACGGTGCATCCATTTTCCTGAAAGGGGCACGACTTCACAACTTGAAAGGGATCGATGTCGAAATTCCTTTGGGTACCCTGACAGCTGTCACGGGTGTGTCAGGTTCGGGAAAGTCGACTCTGGTGCATGACGTACTCTACAGGGCAGCAGAGCGCGAGCTGGGTGGCGTGAGTTCCGTGAAAGAACACCTGGGTGAAGTCACGGGTGAATACGAAGAGCTGAAAGGGCTTACAGGGTTGGAGGACGTGGTCCTTGTAGACCAATCTCCGATCGGCCGGACACCTCGCTCAAATCCCGCAACGTATATCAAAGCGTGGGAGCATATCCGTAAATTATTTGCCTCCAACCACTTAGCTAGAGAGCGCGGTTATGGACCGGGGCACTTCAGCTTTAACGTAAGCGGTGGGAGATGTGAGGTATGCAAAGGCGCTGGCCAAGTAAAGATCGAAATGGTCTTCATGGCCGACGTATATGTTAGGTGTGACACCTGTGGTGGAGCTCGCTATAACCGTGAACTTCTCGAAGTACGGATCCGTGGCAAGAATGTGTCGGAGATACTCGAGCTAACTGTGACCGAGGCGATTCGTTTTTTTATTCGTGAGCGGAAATTAGGACGGAAGCTTTGGCAGCTAGAACAAGTTGGACTCGGGTATCTGCGCTTGGGGCAAGCTGCGACAACACTCTCGGGCGGGGAAGCTCAGCGCCTGAAAATTGCTCGAGAGTTTACAAGTGCCGCGGGGAGAAGGGGTAGGAAGCTGTACATACTCGATGAACCAACCACTGGGCTTTCGGGAGAAGATGTAGCGAAGCTGCTAGAAGTGTTGGACAGACTAGTAGGTGGTGGTAACACTGTAGTGGTTATCGAGCATAACCTCGATGTGGTCAGAGCTGCAGATTGGGTCATCGATTTAGGTCCGGGTGCTGGTGCTCGGGGTGGTGAGGTTGTGGCGATGGGTACGCCAGAGAGGGTAGCGAAAGTCCCTGAGAGCGTAACTGGCCACTATCTAGTGGATTTACTCAGTTAGGCGACCCGCATTCTTCAAAAGAGTCAGACTTTCACGTACTGCGTACTAATGGCTTCCTAGAATCCTTATCTATGTCATCCCCACCCCCGATTTCCGTGTTACTTCCTGTGCGAAATGGAGCGGAATACCTACCCGAGGCGATTGCCTCTATTGAGGCCCAAACCTATAGCAAATACGAGGTTATCGCCGTTGATGACGGGTCTTCAGATGATTCCTGGTTTGTGCTTCAAGAGTGGGCTAGCCGAGACGAACGTGTAAGGGTATTCCGACAGGGGCCGGACGGGATCGTACCAGCACTCGAGTTTGCACGCAGTGAAGCTACTGGATCTTATCTCGCAAGGATGGATGCAGATGACATTGCTGGGCCCACTCGCTTTGAATTACAGCTTCAACTAATGGAGTCAGATAGCTCTCTGGCGATCTGTGGATGTGAGACCGAGTACTTTCCTCTAGAGAAGGTTCGGGATGGTGCACTGCGTTACCAGACTTGGCTGAACGCACCGGCCACACCGGAGGAAATCGAAAAGGAAATTTTTGTTGAATGCCCATTACCACACCCTGCATTTTTTATGCGCGGGGATGCTATTGAAGAAGTAGGAGGGTATCGGGATCTAGGTTGGCCTGAAGACTACGATCTTTTACTCAGGGTTTGGCGGTCAGGTGGACGCCTAGGAAAAGTCTCTTCTGTGCTTATGCACTGGAGGGAAACTCCACAACGCCTGTCACGGACTGACAAACGGTATTCCCTTGATGCGTTCCGTCGCTGCAAGGTCCACCATCTAGTTTCCGCCTTTCCGTCGGCAGTGAATGGGGTATTGATTTGGGGTGCCGGAAGAGTCGGTAAGGGTTTTGGTCGGGAGTTAGCCCGAGTCGGGGTACCCGTCATAGCCTATGCGGAGGTAAGCCCTCGTAAGATTGGCCAGAATATACACGGTGCGCCGGTCCTAGACACCGATGAAGCCCTTAGGTTGAAGGATGTTTTACATCTCGCTTCGGTGGGCCAAGAAGGAGCTCGCCAGAGGCTGAGAAACTTACTTTCTAGGGCAGGTTATCGTGAGCTAGAAAACTTCGTTGCCATGGCATGATTTGGTAGCGAAAAAGCGTTATTTTTGTTGGCCTGGGTAAGCACTAACCAGGCGAATGAATCGAGTTCTCCAAAGCCACCAGGAAAGTTGCGTTTGCCAGACCTTCATCTACCCTCTGAGTACCACGCTAATGCAGGGATAGATTGGCAGCTTAGCTTGCTGCTGATACCGGCCGAAAATGAACTCTAGAACAAGGCCATATCGCTGGCCGAGACACGCACAGGGCACTCGGCAGCGGTTTGTCTGATATGAAGGGCAGGAAGCTTTCCCTCATTCCACTGGGACTATCAACGTGTCAGCTCACGAAGTCTTGGAAGGACAAAACGCATGACTGAAGAGATTGGGCTCGTAGGAGAGGATGGTCAGGGCGACAAGGTTACTTCGCGTCTGATAGCGGACGAAATGCGCGAATCCTTCATCGATTACTCGATGAGTGTGATTGTGCAGCGTGCTTTGCCGGATGTGAGGGATGGCTTGAAACCGGTGCATCGGCGGATCCTATATGGGATGGGTGAGATGGGACTAAGCCCGGGTCGACCGTTCAAGAAGAGTGCGACTGTCGTGGGAGATGTGCTTGGGAAGTACCATCCCCACGGTGACTCCTCGGTCTACGATTCAATGGTGCGGATGGCGCAAGATTTTTCACTCCGCTATCCACTGGTAGATGGTCAGGGAAATTTTGGCTCCGTAGACGGTGACTCAGCGGCGGCCTACCGGTATACAGAGGCTCGCCTGACACACATGGCGATTGAGCTTCTTACCGATATCGATAAGGAGACGGTCGCGTTCATCCCGAACTACGACGGAAGTGTGGATGAACCATCAGTGCTACCAGCTCGCGCACCGAACCTTCTCATAAACGGCTCTTCCGGAATTGCGGTTGGAATGGCCACGAATATTCCGCCTCATAACCTGGGAGAAGTTGTCGATGCCACAATCGCACTCATTGATGACCCAGATATACCCCAGGAGCAGCTAGAGGCCATCATTCCCGGCCCAGATTTTCCAACTGGCGGTTTTGTTTGTGGCCAAGAAGGAATTCATGATGCGTACAGGACGGGAAGGGGACGCATCGTCATGAGGGCTCGGGCGGAGGTCGAGACGATAGGAGACGATCAGGAACGGATCGTGGTGACTGAGATTCCTTTTATGGTCAACAAGTCCAGGATGATAGAGCAGATCGCTCAACTCGTTCGTGATAAGAAGCTCCCGGACATCAGGGATATGCGTGATGAGTCAGATCGTGAGGGAATGAGGATTGTGATCGAACTCAAAAGAGATGCTGTCCCGCACATTGTGCTAAACAGGCTATACAAGCACACACAGATGCAATCGACGTTTGGTACAATCTTACTGGCGCTCGTTGATGGACAGCCGAAGGTGATGCAGCTCCGTGAGATGCTTCTTCACTTCGTGGATCACCGGCATGAGGTCATAGTCCGTCGGAACGAATTTGATCTACGACGAGCCCTTTCACGAGAGCACCATCTTGAGGGGCTTAAGATTGCGGTTGATAACATTGATGAAGTCATCAAAGTCATCCGCGCCTCAAAGGACTCGAAGATCGCTGCTACTGAACTCCGTGAGCGATTCGAACTCTCCGAGTTACAGGCTAAGGCTATACTTGAAATGCGCCTTTCCCGTCTTACGGGTCTTGAGATTGAAAAGCTTGAAATCGAACTCACAGAAGTACAAGAGTTGATTGAGGATCTCCGGGGTATTCTGGGATCGGAAGATCGTCGGATGGGCATCCTTAAGGACGAACTGTTGGCAGTCTCAGAGAAGCATGGCAACGACCGGCGGACTGAGATAACAGCGGCCTTGGGGTCGTTTGATGTGGAAGACCTGATTGTTGAAGAGGACATGGTGATCACTGTGTCACGTCAGGGATATGTGAAGAGGCTTCCCATTGATACATACCGTGCACAGCGTAGAGGCGGACGAGGGCTACGTGGTATGGGAACTAAGGATGAGGATTGGGTCGAGCATCTGTTTGTTGCCTCAACGCACGACTATCTCATGATCTTCACTCGACGCGGGCAGTGCTATTGGATCAAGGTGTGGGAAATCCCTGTCGGAGGACGGACGGCACGCGGTAAGCCGATCATTAACTTGCTTAACCTCTCAGATGAAGAAGAGATCGCATCAGTGGTACCTGTGCGTGAATTCTCTCAGGACAGGAACCTCTTGTTTTGTACCAGGCTCGGTATGATCAAGAAGAGTGCACTATCAGCGTACGGCAATGTCCGGTCCGTAGGCTTAAATGCTATCAATATCAGAGAGGGTGATGAACTTATCGACGTTCAGATCACGTCCGGAGAGGATGAAATTATCCTCGCGAGCAGGCACGGGAAGGCGATCCGGTTCAATGAAGGGGATGCACGTCAGATGGGACGTGCTACTGCGGGTGTGAGGGGCTTGAGGCTCCGCGAAGGGGATGTTGTTATAGGTATGGTTGTGGTCCGACCAGATTCAACCTTGCTCGTGGTATCGGAGAAGGGGATGGGCAAAAGGTCAAATGTGGACTCATACCGGTTACAGAAACGAGGCGGGAAGGGGGTTATCAACCTCAAGACAACCGAGAAGAATGGCTTGGTTGTAGCGATCAAGGCAGTTTCGGAAGAAGAGGAATTAATGATGATCACTCGCCAAGGAGTCGTGAATCGCCAACGCGTATCGGAGATCTCAGTAATCGGGCGGGTCACCCAGGGAGTAAAGTTGGTCAATCTTGATAAGGGTGATGCCGTTGTGGATGTTGCCCGTGTTATTACAGAGGATGTAAACGGTGAGGGTTCGGATGATCTGAGTGATGCGACCTCAGTAACTTCGGAGACTGACGGAGTCGAGGCTTGAGCGACATCCTACAAGGTGAAGGATTAGTAGGCCTCACAGAGGTGGAGGCTGCGGCACGTCGGTTGGCCGGTGTAGCCGTACGCACTCCGCTTCTGCCGGCTGATGTGGTTTCTGAGATAGCTGGAGCTAACGTTCGACTCAAGTGCGAGAGCTTGCAGCGTGCAGGCTCTTTTAAGATCCGGGGGGCATACAACTTCGTTTCTCAACTTTCTGACGAGCAGGTTGCTTCTGGGATTATCACCTATTCGTCTGGGAACCACGCTCAGGCTGTTGCCTTGTCAGGAAAATTGAGAGGTGTAAGGGCAGTTGTGGTGATGCCGACTACAGCTCCTAAGGTAAAACGAGATGGCGCAGAACGCCTCGGTGCTGAGGTGATCTACGAAGGTACGACTTCACTCGAAAGACGTGCTAAAGCGGAAGAGATCGCCGAGGAACAAGGCCTTGTTATTGTCCCACCTTTCGATCACCGGCACATCATCGCTGGACAGGGCACAGTGGGTTTGGAGATTGCCCGAGAATGGCCAGACGTTGATCTGGTGTTGGCTCCAATTGGTGGTGGTGGACTGGCGAGCGGTATAGCGGCATCGATTAAGAGGCTCTTGCCAGCTGCAAGGGTAATCGGTGTTGAACCTGCAGGAGCCGCTTCGATGAGAAAGGCGCTTGATGAGGAAAGGCCTGTGGTTATTAAGAAGATCGATACGATCGCCGATGGGTTGGCACCGGTTATGGCTGGAGAACTTACATATGAGCATGCTTTCAGCCTTATGGATGATGTTGTTACTGTCTCAGATGATGCAATCCGGGAGGCCACTTCACTTTTGGTCAGTAAACAAAAGCTCATAGTGGAGTTCTCAGGTGCAGCAGCAACTGCGGCTCTACTGTCGAAAGCAGTTGAAGCAGAAGACGCACGTGTTGCGGTCGTGATCAGTGGCGGGAACCTTGATCCCACATTATTAGCAGGAATGGCTTAGTCGTTAGATGCGGAGAGTTGCTTTTTTTGATATCGATGGGACTCTAATGACTGGGGGCCCTGCAAAGGATGCCTTTTGCGGGGCGATGATCGATACGTTTGGGACCGTTGGTAATGTTGAAGAAGTAAGTTTCGGTGGTAAAACAGACCCCCAAATCGCTCGAGAACTCCTGTTGGGAATCGGATATAAGATCGACCTGATCGAGGAACGATTTTCTTCACTCTGGCATTCCTACACAGAGCGATTAGCAGACGAATTGACCCAATGCCCTATGCAGGTGTTGCCTGGAGTGCATGACCTCCTGAACGCTCTCAGGAGAATGGACGATATCGGTGTGGGTCTGCTGACAGGCAATATCGCTCGCGGAGCAGAACTAAAGCTCGACTCCGCTGGCCTGACCGAGCATTTCGCGCTAGGAAGCTACGGTTCAGACCATGAAGAAAGGGAGCACCTTTCCAGGATTGCACTGCAGCGTGCTCGTGACATGTGGAACCCTTCGCTTCGTCCAGAGCACACAGTGGTAATCGGAGATACACCCCGAGATGTTCTTTGTGGATTGGCGGTCGGCGCGCGGACACTGGCTGTGGCAACCGGGAGCTTTACCAGATCACAATTAGCTGAAAGTGGTGCCAATCAGGTCGTGATAGATCTGACTGAGACGGATAAGATTGTTTCATATCTTGCAGCCTAACTGACTAGGGCAAGTTCAACTTAGCTTGATCAGTCCTCCTCCCGAGAGCATCTTCAAGGCCATAGTTTATCTAAGATTCAGTGCTGACACGGACCGAATCTACCCTGTACCTGCTTAAAGGCAGGTGATGAGCGCGGGAGTCAAAGGTGTCTAGAGGCGAAGAGAGGAGGCGGAGCCGAGGTAGAGGTGGCTCCGACATGACTAAATTTGGTGTGATCCTTGGGGTCGTTGCCGTGCTTGGAGCCGGGTGGTTGATGTGGAGCGTGCGAGGGAGCGTGCTCGGAACCCCTGCGACCGGTCCATTGGTCGAGCTAGATCTTGACGATGCGGAAGTCTACCAAGAGTTGGCCCAGGGGATTACTTCAGGAGATGATTCGGGTACTATCGGGATCATCGAGTTTGGGGACTATCAGTGTCCTGGGTGTGGTGGCTTCGCCCTCGCAGTTAAGCCCCAGATCGACCTTATGTTGGTGCAGACAGGGCGGGCTTATTTCCAGTTTTTTGATTTTCCACTAACAAATATGCATCCCCATGCCTTTCTTGCGGCCCGTGCTGCACGTTGTGCAGGCGATCAAGATCGCTACTGGGAGTATCATCAGGAGCTCTTTAGAAATCAGTCGAGTTGGTCTGGTAGGCAGAGCGCAGTTGGTGCCTTTCTCGGTTATGCTCAGGGATTAGGACTTGACCAAGATACGTTTGAGGGATGCGTGAAGAGTGACAAGTATGCGAACGTTGTCACTGCAAACATGAGTTTGGGCCGAGATGCGGGTGTAAGCGGGACTCCAACGATCTTCATCATGGTTAAGGGACAGGGGCTGAGGCCTGTAATGCGTAATGACTTCCAGTCGATAGAAGCGGCAATCGAGTCAGCCCTGGAAGACGTAGAGACAGCTCGTAACTGATATAGAGGAGGCATGGGGTGTGAGCGACGACGCTACCGGCCTGCATGCTTCTCCGCCGCCCTTGAATCGTATGGTGATTGCGATCTTGGCTATGGCCGGATTGTTCGTCGCACTTTATCTCATGGCCCATAATATGGGATTAACTGGCCCGATCGTTTGCGGTATAGGGGACTGCGGGACTGTTCAGTCCAGTGTATACGCCAAAGTCGGGCCGATACCCGTATCTGCGATCGGCGTTGCAGGCTATCTGGCTTTACTTTGTCTGGCCTATCTAGGGGTACAACCTGTCCACCGGGAGTCTCCTTTCATCAGTGCTTTCTTGTTCAGTGGATCCCTTGGAGGCGTCACGTTTTCAGCTTACCTGACGTATTTAGAGGCATTCGTGATTGAGGCGTGGTGTCAATACTGTGTTATCTCAGCCATTGTAATGCTGTTGATCTTCTTAGCTACATTGCCGGAAGTGCCGCGGTTCATTCGGGGGGCCTCATGAGCAAGAATAAGACCAAGGTCCGCCTGCTCTTTGTCGACAATGGTTTATACCATCACGAAGACATAGAGATTTCGACTGAGCTAATAGAGCAGTATCCTCGGTTGATCGACTGCTTGCGTGAAGAGCCTACAGTTCTGCAACAGCTGTACTTGGATATCACTCGACTCTGTGCTGCCTACCAGACTGACTAGATGATATTTCTCAGGCGATGGCAATTGCTCGGGCCTGCTCCAGTGTCCACTCTCTGACAATTGGAGGCGGCCAAACACCTCGCCTAGCTTCATCCAGTAGGCGGCTTGCCTCCTCACGAGCACGGTTCGCAGTCGGGTGGTCGATTAGCCTGTGACTGATTGCTTCCTCAAATTCATCTTCATCCAGAAGCCTCACAGTGCCGTTCGGAGTCATCCACACATCCAGGTACAGGTCGGTCGTGTACCAGATGTGTTCTTCAATCCTCGGCGGCGTGATTACGTTGGCGTAGAAGCCTGTGAATGTTCCGTCCTCACGGTGAAAACTCCCTATATCGTGCCAAGCTCCCGGGAACGTAAACCAAACTACTGCGGAACCGGGCTCTAGGACGACTTGCCGCTCTATAATCATTGGAATATCGAGGTTGATCGCCTCAGCGAGCGTGACGATAACCTCCTGACGCTCTAGCACGACCCTCTGATGAAATACCTCTTCCCTATCTGGGGGTCTGCGGTAGTGGATGCGGACGTGGGAGCTACCAGTCAAGAAAATTCTGGGGAAACAGGTTCGACAAAGATATCCATGACGCCACCACATACGGCTGGGCTCCATGATACCAGGTCGTCTGTCAGATCTACATTTACTCGCTGAGCTTTCCCGGTTTCGATCACCTTGTAGGCTGCTTCGATAACTTCTGCTTCCCCACAACCGCCCCCGACCGTGCCTACGAGGCCCGTATCAGGGTCCACAATCATCCTAGCTCCAACCTTACGAGGAGTTGAGCCCTTTGTAGCGACAATCGTTGCCAGTGCACAACGGCGTCCAGCCTCTCGGGCAGCCTCTAGGGCTTGGGTCAGTGAGCGATCATCATCATGAGTCATTTATCTTCCTTGAAAAATCTTTCCACGATGCGCTCAACACCCTTTAGTGGAGCACCAGTGCCTCCACGTCTTACCATGATGAGTTCTGCTGCTACCGCTACCGCGATCTCTTCAGGGGTCTCAGCACCGACATCAAGGCCTACGGGCGCGTGTATACGGTCCAACAGTGCATGCGTGATGCCCTCCTCGAGGAGCTGGACATATGTTGCACGTACTCTTCGCCTGCTCCCAATCATACCGATATAAGCAGGTGGCGGATCCATTCGCAGTGCTCTGATAAGGCACGCGTAGTCGTACTTGTGGCCGCGGGTTACCAGTAAGACATGAGAGCGTGTGTGGAGCGGTGTCTCGCGGAATGGGTCTGAGAAATCGGCTCGGATCACCTTCTCGGCACTTGGAAAGCGTTCCCGAGTGGCGAACTCTGGACGGTCGTCGATAACGATAACTTGGAAGCCCAGCAGGGCACCTAAGTGGGCGAGGGGCTGAGCGATATGTCCCGCACCGACGACGACAAGTTCCTGAACAGGGCGTCGAATTTCGATATAAACCTCCGACAAATGATCAGCGATAGTCAGTTCGTGAAGCCCATCGGAGGCACGGGGATCCTCCAATATATTTTTCATTAATTGAATCACTGAACCGGTCCCCGATTTAAGGCTGAGTGAGCCTCGTAACTCTGGTTCCTCCTTCTCAATGACAATCAAAGCGATACGGTTTCCGGTGAACTGGTTGTCGCCAACAACGGTTGCCACAATGACACTGCCACCTCTTTCTGGGATCTCTACTAGGAGTCTTGCCGCCTCTGCTGGGTGAAGGGATGTCATGGTAATTCACTGGCTTTCTGCAGTGCACATTCATACGACTCGGGTGTGTCGATGTCGGCTAAAACTCCGGAATCATTTACGGGAACTAGAGTTGCCTTAGAGAGATGCCGGTACACAACGGTGCGCGCCCCACCATCAAGAGTAGGGTCGTTGAGTTCAGTAAATAGATTAGCTCGGAAAAAGCTTGGATGACCTCTGTTGCCTAAATATGTGGGGATGACTAATGGTGCTGAGGATTCTCTAGCGACAGCTAGTAGCTGCCGAATGGTGTCAACTTGAACTAGAGGATGATCAACGGGCAGATAAATTATCCCGTCAAATTGTGAGGTCAGCTCACGGAGTGCGAGCCTAAGCGATGTGATCGGTCCTTCGCCAGGATCGTGGTTAACCAAAATATGGGCGTGAGTGCTGTGAGCGGCGCTTTCTATGTCAGGGTCATTTGGGACAACGACCATCACTGGAGCACATCCGCCCAAAGAAAGTGTATCGACAGCCCTCTGTACAAACGTTTTGCCCGTGACCTCCATCAGTGCCTTGGGTTCGCCCATTCGTTCTGATATGCCAGCGCATGGAACTATGCCCGCGATCATGTTCCGAACGCCTGGTAAAACGTTCGGTCACGCTCGGCGAGGTCAATCAAGAGGGGCGCAGGAGTGAACCGGGTCCCGTACACCTCTTCAAGCTTCCGGATATGGTAGAGAATACTACGAGGGTGCAGGGTATCAGCGAATCTGAGTAGACCGCCTCGGAAGGGCGGGAACCCGGTGCCCATGATTAACGCAAGATCAACTTGATCCGCTCTTTGTACGATACCGTCTTGTAGTGCATAGGTGGCCTCATTGATCATCTGCAGAACTAGGCGTGCACGGATTTCTTGATCTGAGAATTTCTGGGGTTCAGCCGGCACCGGTATGTGTAGCTCACCATAAATCGATTCATCAGGCTTCTTGCTGCGCCCCTTCTCATATTGATAGAAGCCTTGACCACCCTTCTTGCCCGATCGGTCTGTTTCAGAGAGTGCGATAAGAGCAAGCGAGGGATTGAGCCGCTCTCCAAAAGCCTTATAGAGCGAGACTCCCGCATGCGAAGAGATATCAAATCCAATTTCATCAATGAGTCTTAATGGGCCTACCGGCATGCCAAATTCTCTAGCAGCAGCGTCAATTTGCTGTATGCTTGCTCCATCCTCGAGTAGGAATCCTGCCTCATTCAAATAGGGTCCCAGGACACGATTAACGAGAAATCCAGGGCCATTATCCACCACGACTGGCACCTTGCCTAGCTGCAGTGCGAAGGCGTAGACCGATGCGATTGTTTCCTCGCTTGAATCCCGTCCCCTCACGATTTCGACGAGCGGCATTCGGTGCACAGGATTGAAGAAATGCATCCCGCAGAAACGGTCTGGCTGACTAAGATCTTCAGCTAATTTGTCTACTGATAGTGAGGAGGTATTCGTAGTGATGATGCAATCGTCGCGCACGAATTCTTCTGTTTCCCGAAGGACTAACTTCTTGACATCCATCTGTTCTGCGACCGCTTCAATGATCACATGAGCACTTGAGATCCCGTAGTATTCAAGTCCTCCAGCGATCAACTCCATGAGCTGGTTGGCCTGCCTTCTAGATAGTTTCTTACGCTGAGTAGTCTTGTGAAACAGAGCTTGAGCATGGCGCAATCCACTGGTGATTGCATTGTGATGGATGTCTTTCATATACACACTTACGCCATTGTACGCGGCGAGTTGGCTTATGCCACCACCCATGATACCCGCTCCAAGTACACCTAGGACGTGAACTGTACTAGAATCGGTCTCTTTAGCATCTGCACCATTGCCTTTTCGGGCGGCCTCTCTGGTATGGAAGACATGTAGGAGGTTCTTGCTTACCGAAGAGACGATAAGTTCGGCGCCTAGGCGTGCTTCGGCTGCGAGGCTACGTGAGATGCTTCCATCCAGATGCTCATCTAGGATGTCAAGAATCCGGAGTGGCGCGGGGAAATGCCCACCGGTTTGGGTAGTGACTCTCTTTCTAGCCATGCTGAGCACGATCTTACGACCGAGCAGAGTATCATCCAGTATTCGGCTAAGGAGCTTCTTCTTTCGTCTTGATGTTCTTGGTTGAAGGTCAACAGCATCAAGAGCGAAATCTCGGACCATTCGCTCAAAGAGGGCTTCAGGAAAAACTTCTTGGGCGAAGCCAATTTCTTGGGCTTGCCGCGAGCCGATCTGTTTCCCAGTGAGCAGAAGTTCGAGCGATGCTTGTAGCCCGACCAGCCGGGGTAAGCGAGTTGTACCACCCAATGCAGGCAATATCCCAAGAGTGACCTCTGGTAGTCCTATCTTCGTGGTCTTCGAATCTGAAAGGACTCGGTGCTGGCATGCCAATGCGATTTCAGTGCCCCCTCCGAGGCAGATTCCATGGATTGCCGCGATGGTTGGGACCGACAGGTTCTCCAGCTCTCCGTAGATTGTTTGACCAAGTTTAATTTTCTGCTCGGCCTCCAATGGATCCTTGAGCTTGGTGATCTCATGTACGTCTGCTCCTGCAATGAAAGAGCGTATTTTGCCGCTCTGGATCACTAATGCCTGGATCAGACCTTCACGTTCTGCCGCATGTGCCTGATTCAGTGCTTCAGCGAGGTCACGCATAACGTCTTCAGAAAGCACATTCAGCTTGCGCTTTGGATCATCAAATGTGATCCAACCGATAGAGTCCGCATCAACCTGAAAGATGGGGTTTGCGCCACTAGTGCTGGTCATGGGGCAACACAATCGCTTCCGAGACTCATAAAAGGAAGCCGCCCAGGCACTTGTTCGTGCCCGGGCGGCCTAATCGCAGTATACGGGTCCGGTCACCAATGAGCGTTTACAGCTTGATCCGCTCCTCGGCGTTAGCACGGGAAAGAGACACTTGAGCAGGGTCTCCTCTAATAACTTCGATAGGGATGTTCCAGTAGAGTTCTGTATAAGTGAGCTCGTACCGAGCATGGATCCAGTATTGGCCAGGCTTAACCTTCAGATTTTGTCTGGCGATACCAGAAGCATCTGTAGTGTCTGCTATCGCATCTAGACCAGAGGCCCTGAGCTTTGCTAGAAAGACTTCACCTGCTCCAGCGAAGGCCTCGTCACCCCAATTGTCCCGCATCATTCGAATGGTGTTAGAGGCCTCGATTGTACCTTCTTGCAAGCTGGTAAAGTTTTCGAACGACCGATTCATCTGGCGTTCTACATTGCCAAGCTCTCCATCGAAATCATTCCACTCCCTGAATAGCACGACGTAGGTAGCTTCCCCGCGGTTATACTGCTCTAGGGCCGTAGTCAATTTCTGGAGTGTGTCTCGGATCAGGCTCCAGCGGTTCTGGTTATTCTGCCATTCCTGCTGTGCTTCTTGGACCCGTCCTCGTTCTGCGATGAGTTCTTCAGGAATGGGAGGTTCTGGTGTGTTGAACGCGTTGGACATCGAATCGAAGACAGCATCTCTATCATAGGGCAGAAGCTGTACCTCGATATCTGAAAGAGGTCGTGTCACCATTCCTTCCCCATCCGGATTGGCTACATCAATCTCCATGGTCACCACGACTTCAGCCGGTCCACATGCGGAGGCTGTTATCAGTAAGCTCAAGCTGAGCAAGAGGAACCTACACCTCATATTTAAACTCCATGCGTCTTGTTTAGAAACAGAAGAAAGCGAAGGTACATCCGTTGAAAAATAGCATCAAGCTTCCGGTAAGGCGGTCTTACCATAACTCTACGAATACTTCCTATCAGTATAATGCATGAGCCTCAGATTCTAGTTGAGAGAATCTCTTTGAGAAAAATAGAAGCCTAGCATGATATATTACTGAGTGGTCATCCCTGAAGGTCATTAATACCGCACATATTCAGGGAGAATAAAGTTAGCCGGGTTCTGAGCTATACCTTGAACACGGACCTCGTAGTGCAGATGTGGTGAAGTTGCTATACCAGTACTGCCCACTCTCGCTATTACATCACCACGCTGCACCTCTTCGCCCTGGCTAGCGACTAGCTCTGAGGCGTGACCGTAGAGTGTCACGTATCCGAAGCCGTGATCGATTTCAATCGTGAGTCCGTATCCAACGACCCAACCTGCTCTAATAACCCGACCCTTAGCTGCTGCATAAATAGATGTTCCCTTTGGAGCAGAAATGTCTACTCCAGGATGGGGAAGTGGGCGGTTGTGGATAGGGTGCATGCGGGATTCAGAGTAGCTGCTACTCAGCCATCCTTGGGTTGGTAAAATGGAGGGAGTTGATTCCAACAAATCCCTATGAGCGAGCATAGAATCTGTGGCTTCCTCTAGACTGCTAGACAGAAAGCGGGCGCGGCGTTCCAGTTGGTTTAGATCGTACGACACTTCGAAGAGGTTCTCCGAAATGGATGGGTCAATTGTCCAGAGTGAGTGGGCTTCTGGTCCAATGAGTCCAGGTCCTCCTACACCAGCTTGTAGCACTTCAGAGTCGATGGATTCTAGCCCGGCTATGCTGCGGAAACGGGCGTCATTCTGAGCAATATGATTTAGTGTCGACTCAAGATGGTCCACGCGTGTTTGAAACTGCTGGAGTTCGTCCTGCAGGACAGTGTTGCGAGTATCCAGTTGAGCTGATCGTAATCGAGCGTACCCGTCAACTCCGATTGTGACAGCGTATCCAATTAGGAACAGAGCTGCTAACAGCCCTCCTCCAACTAGGGTTCGAAGGAGGCGTGAGGACAGGGAGTATTGCTTGACAGTGCTGTGCCCGTCTCGGACTAACAGAAATGTCCACCTATCTCCAATCATCCGTAATATCGCTCTATGCTTTGGTGGGACCCTCAGTTACCACGGAAAAAGTAGACAAAGGTCGAACTGAGCGTCAACCCAAATCCCCGGCCCAAGATGGCTCAATTCGCGGGAAGAGCGGATCACTTACCTCTAAACGGTTACCGGCAAGGTTGACTGTTAGGGAAGTTTCCAATGATGGAAGGGTGTCCAGTCCAAGTCTAAGTCCAAGTTCAGCCATTTTACCCGGAGCAACAGGTTCTAAGAGGGCGCAAATCACGCAGAGGACCCGCACTAAGGTGGCCAAAGTCTCATCTAGTTCTTGTGCCGCATTCGGATCTTTAGCCTGTGTCCAGGGCTGGCGGTCCTCTACATAGACGTTTGCGGCCCTGGCTAGGTCCATACTAGCTGAGAGCGCTTCGTGTATACGGTAACTAGCCATCGCCTCATGATTACTAGCTAATGCCTGGGTAATTTCGCTGGAAAGGCCGTCATCTTGGGAGGTGGGTACAATTCCGTCTCGGTACTTCGAGACCATCGAAATTGAACGACTCACAAGATTGCCAAGCACATTAGAGAGCTCATTGTAGCGCGTCATAAACCGTTCTGGCGTAAATGAGGCATCTGAACCAGTGGGCATCTCCCGAAGTAGATACCAGCGGACAGCATCAGTTCCAAAATCTTCTCGCAGCGCTAGTGGATCTACTACATTTCCAAGTGATTTGGACATCTTTGTGTCTCCCACAATCCACCATCCGTGAGATAAGATCTGTCGTTGGACGGGGAGACCGGCACCCATCAGTAGTGTTGGCCAGTAAACCGCGTGGTTCGTAAGGATGTCCTTGCCGATCAGGTGCAAATCGCAAGGCCACCACGAATCGGACACATCCTCAAAGCCCTGCTCACTTGGTGGGGCCTCAGGGTTAATCGCTCCTGAGGCTGTGAGGTAGTTGATTAGGGCATCGACCCAGACATAGGCTACGTGGTCCTCATCAAAAGGCAGCGGTATCCCCCAGGAGACCCGGCTCCTCGGCCGTGAAATTGAGAGGTCAGCAAGGGGTTGTCTCAAGAAGCCCAGGACCTCGTTTCGTCTAATCTCCGGTATGATCCAGTCTGGATTGTCTTCGATGTGTTGGACCAAGGCATCTTGGTAATTACTCATCTTGAAGAAGTAGTTTTTTTCTTCTACGTGCGTAACCTTCTGGCTGCAGATTGAGCAGGTGCCTCCCGGTCCGAGGTCCTTGTCAGTCCAGTAACGCTCGTCAGATACGCAGTACCACCCTGAGTATACCCCATCATAAATCTGATCACGGTCCCAGAGGCGCTGAAGAAAGGCAGTTACAACAGCGATATGCTCAGGTTCTGTAGTCCGTATGAAGCGGTTATGTGAAATCTCAAGAGTTTCCCATGCCTTGCTGAAAGCGGTCGCCATGGTATCACACAATTCGATTGGTTTAATGCCCCGAAGCTCAGCCTCTTCCTGTATCTTTTGGCCGTGTTCATCAGTACCGGTGAGGAAGAAGACATCAGCTCCAGTTTGTCGGCCAAAGCGTGCGATCAAATCTGCGAGAATCGTTGCATAGGCGTGGCCGATATGAGGTTCACCCGAAGCGTAGTAGATGGGGGTTGTGATGAAGAGACGCCTGGCATCACTCACTGTGAGACCTCTCCCTCTAGTTGTTCAAGCGTCAACGTACGACGGGTGCCCTCATCATCTTTGAGCAAAACTGTATCATTCCAGATATCGATTGTTACCACACGTTCGAGCCCTCTTCCCGTGCGGATCTTACGACCTTCACGTGGGAATCTCCGTCGGGCTTCTACGTAGGTACGGTGCTCGTACATGAGGCAACACATCAGCCTGCCACAGCATCCACTGATTTGAGAGGGGTTTAAAGAGAGCCCTTGACTCTTGGCGAGCTGAAGGCTGACTGGCTTAAGTTCAGGTAGCCAGGTGGAGCAGCATAGCTCTCGCCCGCAGCGGCCCACTCCTCCCAGGAGTGCAGCTTCATCCCGTACCCCTATCTGCTTTAGTTGGATACGAGCCTTAAACTTGCTTGCTAAAGCTCGCACGAGCTGGCGGAAGTCAACACGCTTCTCAGCTGTAAAGTACACGGTGAGCCTATTGCGATCGAATTGCCATTCTGCATCTGTCACCTTCATGCTTAATTGGTGCTTAGTTACCAACTTACGGGCTTCCACTCGCACTCGATCTTCATCTTTTCGGAGTGCCTGACTTTTCCCGATATCGTCTGAGTGAGCAATCCGAAGAACCTTCTTTTCTGGAGCCGGTGTTGCGCAACCTCCGTTCGAGGAGGAGCATTTCCTCTCAGCGATCGCTCCTACGGCTGTCACTTTCCCCAAGTCTCTACCCTGGTCTGCCTCGACAATCACATGCAGGTCGGGACTTAGATTAAGGTTAGTGTAGCCGAAATAAGCCTTCCGATTACCCTTGAACGAAATCTCTGCAAAACCGGTCCATACTTTATCGTCACTCATGCTTCACGCCATGTTCCAATCGCTTCGTACTTCGCCCACCGACTTTCGAGTAATTGTTCAATTGTCAGTTCTGTAAGCTCAGAGAGGACTCGGTCTAGGGCATTTTCAAGATGAGCCCCAGCACTGTCCCAATTTGAATGCGCGCCACCTACCGGTTCAGGAATGATTTCGTCACATACACCGTGATCAAGTAGATTCTCAGCTGTTAGTTGTAGAGCACTGGCAGCTTCTTCGCGATGTTCTGCGGAGCGCCACAGTATTGCTGAGCAGCCTTCGGGTGAGATCACCGAATAAACTGAGTGCTCAAGCATCATAATGCGGTCGGTGACACCTAGGGCGAGGGCACCTCCTGATCCGCCTTCACCGATTATTACGCTTATAAGAGGTGTTCTTAATCGTGCCATTTCGCGGAGATTTGTCGCAATTGCTTCCCCCTGACCTCGCTCTTCTGCTCCAATACCTGGATAAGCGCCTGGGGTGTCGATGAGCGTAACAACAGGTCGCCCAAACTTCTCCGCTTGTTTCATGAGACGGAGTGCCTTCCGGTAACCTTCGGGGTGAGGCATGCCGAAATTACGGCTTAAGTTGTCTTTCATAGTGCGGCCTTTCTGGTGGCCAATCATCATGACTGTGCGCCCACGTATACGAGCCCATCCTCCTACAATTGCTTGGTCGTCTCGGAATGCACGATCACCATGTAACTCGATCCAATCGGTGCATATAAGATTGATATAGTCGAGTGTGTATGGTCGCTTAGGATGTCTCGCAACGAGAACTTGCTCCATAGGACTTAGGTTCTGATACGTTTGTTGACTAATCTCGAGGAGCTTTTCCCGAAGAATCTCTACCTCGCTCGATACGTCAATGCCCCTGCGGTCAGCAAGGTCGAGTAGCTTATCGATCTGCACCTGGATCCCCTGGATGCCATGCTCGAATTCTAACGGCATGACCGGTTCTTTCTCCTCGGAGAACCGTAAGAGGTTCTCTCGAATAATAGGGAGCCTAGCGCATTGTCAGAATCTCTATCCACAGAAGTGTCCTGGGTGGCAAGGCACCCTGATTTTAAAGTGAAAAAAAAGATATGGAGCCCTAGCTAAGGCGATAGGGGTTGCGATTCAGTCTGCTGCGGCCAGAGTAGTTCGGATGGGAGGTTCAGGGATAAAGAACCATACAATGAGACCCATCGCGAGTACAAAAATGGCTCCAAGAACAGTGTTCGAGCTATACCCCATTCCAGCGAAAAGAGGCCCTGCTATCGCTCCACCAAGTGCGAAACCCATCTGTCCCAGGGCGACCGCTAAACTCATGAGTGAGCCGCGTCGGTCATCATTGACCAAACCAGTAAGTAGTGCAGAGAAGGGACTAGTTCTCATGGCTACGAGCATCATAGTCAGGAAAAAGAAGACGCATGCCGTTGTAACATTGGTCACAAGTGGGACCGTGAGCAGCATCAGGGATGACAACCCGATACATGCAAGGAGGATAATACCCTTCCGGCCTATCCGATCTGACCACTTCCCAGCTTGAGGTCCCGTCAGGACATTGGCGATCCCACCCACTAAGAACATCAATGCTATCTCGTTACCAGAAATATCGAGATCGCGCTCGAGCCAGGTCGGGAGATAGACTATGAAGATAGAAACTCCAAGGAACATCACGAAGTAAGCGACTGCTGCCCAGGCTACTTCGGGCCGACGGAGCATTGCGGCGTAATCCGCTGCCGCTTTCCGTACAGTTAATTTCTCTAGTGATTGCTTTCCAGGAGGCTGTGGAACCCCGAAAAAGAGCAATAGAATCGTCGCTGCCATCGTTACAGCGAAGATATAGAAGGGTGTCTTAAAGCCCCATTGGCCTGCCAGGACGATTCCGATCGGAATGCCTGCGATCTGACCGAACGCGGACCCACTCATGACCCATCCAGTCGCCCAACCACGTCGTTCATATGGGAAATAGTCTCCGATATAGGAAACCGCAGCCCCACTTAATATTCCACCTGCCACGCCCGCAAACACCCGCACTGCAAGGAATGAGGCGTAGTCAGACACGAGCGTGTGCAGCATAAGTGCAACAGTCATGGTACCACAGCCGATCAGCAGAATCCGGCGGCGTCCGATGCGGTCTGATACTGGACCAGAGAGGATCGCGAAGATGCCCACCATCAGAGAGTATACGGACACTAGTGTTCCTAGTGCGGCGTCTGCTATTCCGAGGTCATCGCCGATCTGAGGAAGGATCGGCGAGATAATCATGGTCTGGCTCGCCGAGGAGAAGACGAGCAGCCAAAGTGTAAAGACAACGACGTACGGTGAGCTATCCTTCACTCGCGATGGAGCACAAAAGCGTGACGTTGCTGTGTGGGCATCATGACTAGATTGATGATGTCGACATGCTCGGGTGTGTTTGCGACGTAAATGATTGCATCAGCAATGTCCGCACCTGTGAGTGGCTGAGTTCCCTCGTAGACTTTATCAGCTCGCTCCTTGTCTCCATGGAAGCGTACCTCGCTAAACTCTGTCTCAGTCATACCAGGGTCTACGCTTGAGACGCGAATGTTTGTTCCAACGAGGTCAATGTTCATGCCCTCGTTAAGCGCCCAGACTGCGAACTTGGTCGCGTTGTATACTGCCCCCTTGGGGTAGACCCAGCGCCCTGCAATGCTACCGATATTGATGACATGCCCGGAATTGCGGGTGACCATGTGTGGGATGACGGCACGGGACACGTAAAGTAGACCCTTTATGTTCGTATCGATCATGTCCTCCCAGTCATCGAGCGAGCCTTCGTGCAGCAGATCAAGCCCAACAGCTTTGCCGGCATTATTGATTAGGATATCCGGTACAAGGTCTGCGTTAGCGATTTCTTCTACGTACGCGGTAACTGCAGGCGAGTCAGTTACGTCGAGCCTGGCCGTGTGCACCTGTACACCGTGGTCTTCAGAGAGGCGGGTGGCTAACTCTTCGACGCGTTCGACACGCCTGGCGGAAAGGAGAAGATCAGCCCCACTTTCTGCGAAGGCGTTCGCACAAGCTTCTCCGATGCCAGCTGAAGCACCGGTAATAAGGACGCGCTTTCCCGCGAGTCTATTCATTGAGTCTTCAGTTTTGGGGAAATTCTATCATGCCGACTGGCCTGGGCTGCTGAGATTCGCTTAGCGCTCGGGAAGACGCAACTGAGGCATCGGTTGTCTATGGATAGATTTCTACTGACTAGGCTAGCCTGAATGGGTATTACAGTCCGAAGGAGACTGGGGTGAACAAGAAGCAAGTCGGAGCATGGGCGCTTTTCGATCTAGCAAATTCTGTATACCCGGCAGTCATCACGGCCGTTGTTTTCCAGGTGTATTACATCAATACCGTTGTGGGGAATACCGACAGTATCGGTGACTGGTGGTGGGGGCGTGCCGTATCTCTCTCTGCTCTGATTGTTGCAATTAGTTCCCCCTTGCTTGGGGCGATTGCAGACCGAGCAGGCATGCGTAAGAGGTTCATGGCCTTTTTCGTCGCCATGTGCGTTACAGGAGTTGCATTATTTACGACGCTTGGCCCGGGAGCGGTGCTTTGGGGATTCTGGGTATTCGTGTTTGCAAACGTAGGGTATGAGGCCTGTCTGGTATTCTATAATGCCTACCTGCCTGACATCGCCCCTTCGGATAAACAAGGTTGGGTATCTGGCCTTGGGTTTGGAGTGGGTTACGCAGGCTCGGCAGTGGGCCTCCTGCTTGCTCTCCCTCTTATTGAGACCAATATCGATCTGGTATGGGTCATGGTTGCAGTTTTCTTCATCCTATTCTCGATCCCCTCGTTCCTATTCCTTCCCCAGGACCAGGCTAGTGACATGTCCGTTGGTCGAGCTGCACGGTGGGGCGTGACCAACTTCCGGCAGATCCTGGGTGAGGTACTACGGGAGAAGAACCTGAGGCGCTTTCTGCTTGCATTCTTCTTCTATATAGATGGAGTACTCACTGCAATTTACATGTCAAGCACAGTAGCATCGACGACGTTTGGATATACACAGAATGAGTTGGTCTATCTGTACATAGCGCTCCAGATTGCGGCTCTAGTTGGCGCCTTTGCGCTGGCGAAGCCTACGGACTTCCTGGGTCCGAAGAAGATATTGAGTGGTGTGTTGGTCATGTGGACTCTTGTCGCGGTCAGCATCGGTTTCATTCCGACCTCGAAACTGTGGTTTGGTGCACTCGCGATGGTAGCAGGATTCGGCTTGGGATCTGTTCAGGCGGCCAGCCGTGCATTTATGGCTGCACTGATTCCAAAGGGTAAGGAAGCAGAGATGTTTGGTTTCTATGCCCTGTGTGGTAAGTCTTCATCTGTCGTCGGCCCCCTAGTGTTTGGCTATATCGCCATGGCCAGTGGTGGCAACCAGCGGCTCGCTGTGATGGCGATCAGTGTTCTGTTTATCGTGGGACTGGGGCTTCTCCGCCGCGTTAATGATCCCAGAGCTGCGACCTGATCCGGAGATTCTTAGGTGCAGCTAAATGGATCTTATCGCTCGTCCAACTCTAGTAGCGTTCCGAGGAGGACGTTGGCACCGTTAATGATATCCTGAGGGGTGGTATGCTCGTCAGGTGCATGGCTGACACCAGCTACAGAGGGAACGAATATCATTCCAACCGGTGCAAAAAGCGCAATGCTTTGAGCGTCGTGCCCGGCTCCTGAGGGCATACGGCGGGTCGAAAGGCCGAGGCCCTGTCCAGAAGTTTCGATGATCTCGCGAATCCATGGAGCAGTCGGAGCTGCCCTGCTCGTATAAAAGCGCTGGAATGAGAAGCGGGTCTCCGTTTCTTCTGTAATCCGGACCAGGTTACGATTGATTTCGTTGTAGACACGCTCAATGCCGTCCATTGAGAGGTCTCTGATCTCAAGCGTCATAGTGACACGACCAGGTATCACATTAGGTGCACCTGGTTCGGCTTCAAGTCTGCCCACTGTAGCAACTTGTTGGCCTGGCATCCGACGAGCTGTTGTATGGACTAGATCAATGAACCGTGCTGCACCAACCATCGCATCGGCCCGCCGGTCCATAGGGGTCGTCCCGGCGTGGTTGGTCCTGCCATCGACGATGACGGTCCAACGCATGATTCCTACAATCCCCTCGACGACTCCCACGTCGATCCCATCCGCGTCCAATACTGCGCCCTGCTCAATATGGAGCTCCAAAAAGGCCTCCGCCGACCCATCTGTTCGGCGCACCTCCTCCAGGCGATCGGGGTTTCCTCCGAGCCGCTGAATGCCGTCCGCGATCGTGAAACCTGAAGCGGTGACTATGTCTAACTCAAACACCTCTACCTCTCCCGCTAGGGCACGGCTACCGGTTTTCCCTCCCTCCTCATTCGAGAAAATTAAGATTTCGAGTGGATGTCGAGTGGTATGGGCTGCATCAGCCAGCGATGCAGCAACTTCTAGGGCACCCATCGATCCGACTTGTCCGTCGTAGTTACCGCCACCAGGAACCGAATCGATATGGGAGCCTAGCATGATCGGAGGAAGCTCAGAACCGGATCCCGGTTTGCGGGCGATCAAATTACCCGCAAAGTCAATTGAAGGAGAAAAGCCTGACTCCACGAGTAGTCCAGCTATCCAGTCGAGTGCTTCGATATTTGCGTCACTGAACGCAACACGGTCGATACCACCTGCAGCGTTAGCACCAAAGCTTGCAAGCCTGCTCATCCGCTGATTCAGTCGGCGACCATCAACCTCTGGATTCTGGTCAGACAAAAGGTCAAGCCAAACCTGCGGCCTGAGATTGAGTCCCATAAGACTCGTTGTAGTAAGCCTATTAAAGTGTCGCCGATCCATATCAGAGAGTAGCGCGCTCCGAGAACCTCGACCACCTTCTCCACCCATCGAAATACAGTACTGGAGGACCCCTTGCCACGCTTTATCAACATGTTTCTGGTCATGATGCTGGTGATTGTATCAACCTGGTTCTTGGGCTGTGCAACGGATGACATTCAAGAGTTAGCCGATGTGGTGCTAACCAATGGCAAGGTCGTCACTGTGGATGATGCCTTACCGGAGGCTCAGGCCATCGCAATTCGGGGAGACCGGATCATTGCCGTAGGGACTAACGAAGAGATCAAGGCTTTAGTCGGAGAATTAACTAGCACAATCGACTTAGCAGGCCGACTTGCACTTCCAGGTTTCATTGAGGGTCATGGGCACTACACTAGCCTCGGTAGGTCGAAGACAATTCTCGATCTCACCCAAGTTGAGAGCTGGGACGAGATTGTGGCGATGGTAGAAGATGCCGTCCAAGGTGCGTCTCCGGACCAATGGATTGAAGGCCGCGGTTGGCATCAAGAAAAATGGAGCGAGGTCCCGCCTGGTTCCGTCGAGGGCGTGCCCACACATACGACACTCAGCGCTGTCTCCAACAACAATCCGGTGGTTTTGGGCCATGCCAGTGGGCATGCCGCATTTGCGAACGCCTACGCGCTTGAGCTTGCAGGCGTTAACAATCAGACCCCAGATCCGCCTGGTGGTACCATTGTGCGTGATGCTGACGGTTCTGCTACTGGTCTACTTAGAGAGAACGCCGACGGACTGGTCTACCAGGCAGTAGAGAAGGAAAAAGCTCGGCTCTCTGAGGCCGAGAAGTGGAATGAATTCTCACATCATGTAGAACTTGCTGGTGAGGAAGCTCTCTCCAAGGGCGTAACCACGTTTCACGATGCGGGCGCGAGCTTCGCGACTATAGACGGGTTTAAGCAGCTCGCTGACGAGGGCCGCCTTCCCGTGAGGCTATACGTTATGGTTCGTTCCGAATCCAATGTATCTATGGATGATGCCCTCCCCTCGTATCGAATGATCGGCTATGGGGGAAACCATCTGACCGTCCGATCGATCAAGCGCCAAATTGATGGGGCACTTGGATCGCATGGAGCATGGCTGCTGGAACCGTACGAAGATATGCCGAGTAGCACCGGCTTTTGGGTTGAAGAGCCTGATGATATTGAGACAACAGCTCAGATTGCCGCAAAACATGGCTTTCAACTCAATACGCATGCTATTGGAGACCGCGCGAACCGAGAAGTGCTTGATATCTATGAACGGACTTTCCCGGAGGGCGGTGGTGGACAAATGCGGTGGAGGATTGAACATGCACAGCATTTACATCCTGATGATGTACGGCGCTTTGCCGATCTTGGTGTGATCGCATCCATGCAAGGAGTGCACGCGACTTCCGATGCGCCTTGGGTTTATGCAAGACTTGGTGCGAAGCGTGCTGAAAGTGGAGCCTACCTTTGGCGTTCTCTTATAGAGGCGGGTGTGATGGTGACGAACGGGACTGATACGCCGGTAGAGGATGTTTCACCAATCTCATCTCTTTATTCCTCTGTTGTTCGCCAGGACAGGGATGGAAATGAGTTCTTTCCCGGCCAGAGGATGACACGCTTGGAAGCCCTGCAGAGCTACACGATCAACAACGCTTATGCGGCGTTTGAGGAGGACATCAAAGGCTCTATCACTGTTGGCAAGCTGGCTGACATAACAGTCCTAGACAGAGACATTATGACGGTTCCTGAGGCTGAGATTGCTCGTGCTCAGGTCGATATGACAATCGTAGGTGGTGAAATCCGATTCGAGAGAGGTTCCAGATGAAACGCTCTATCCTAGCTGCCTTGCTCTTACCCCTCCTGATTGGATGTTCTTTCGAGGAGCGGAAGAGTGGGGATATAGAAGGCGCCGCAGTAACCCCAGGAATGAGGTCTCGAAAGGAAATCATCCAACCCGAGGGTGTCGCTCGTCTACCGGTATTTTCATCAGCCGTGAGGAGTGGGGATTTGATTTTTTTATCTGGTGCAATTGGTGCCCAGCCCGGTGTGAATCCTCCGGAGTTGGTTGAAGGAGGTGTGATCCCTGAAACACATCAAACGATGGAGAATATCATCACAGTTCTAGATGCTGCTGGCGCCACCCTACTAGACCTCATTAAGTGCACGGTGTTTCTGGCAGATATTAGCGATTACGCTGCGGTTAATGAGGCCTATGTCCAGTACTTTCCATCAGACCCACCAGCTCGTTCCGCTGTCGCTGGTAGCGGTCTTGCACTAGGAGCCCGGGTTGAGATTGAGTGCATTGCTGCTGTGCCAGAGGACTGATACAGCCAAAGTCACCAGCCGTTTCGAAACCCCCACATACGCCTATCTTGTGGCCAAGAACGGCCACACACAGTTGGCCGCTGCAAGGATGGGATCTCGTGCCGGAAGATATCACACGTCGAGACTTTGTCTCGGACAGTTCGAAGGTAGCGATGGGGGCCATGATCGTACCAAGGCATGTTTTGGGAGGCCCGGGATATCAAGCTCCGAGTGATACGCTCAATATCGCGATTGTCGGTGCCGGTGGAGTGGGAGGTGAGAATGCCCAGGAATTAGGCACCGAAAACATTGTTGCCGTCTGTGACATTGATCATCAGTTGGTCGCGGCTAAGGTCGAAGAACGTTCCACAGACGCTAACGGAAGACCTAGAGAGCAAGGGGCGCGATGGAAGGAGCAATACATCAAAGCCCGTAAGTACACGCACTTCCAGGCGATGTTGGATGAGCAGAGGGATATCGAAGCGGTGCTAATTGCTACGCCTGACCATACCCATGCGGTCATTGCTGCTGCGGCGATGCGAGCTGGGAAGCACGTATACGTTCAGAAGCCACTGACTACTACCGTCCACGAGTCTCGTGTGCTCGACGAGTTAGCAACCTCCACAGGGGTTGTCACACAGATGGGCAACCAAGGCCATTCAAGCGACGATGCAAGGCTCATCAATGAATGGATCGCTGCCGGGGTAATCGGTAGTGTTCACGAAGCCCATGTCTGGACGAATAGGCCGATTTGGGCGCAGGGCCTTCTCCAACCTGCTCCGGTCCCAGAGGATTTTGATCCCTTATCGGTGGACCGCTCGTGGTGGCCGGGGTCAGTAGCCGAGGCTCATGCAGGTGCCTTGTGGGCTGACTTTAGTGTGCCGGATCATGTGGCTTGGGACTTATTTCTTGGGCCAGTCTCAAGGGATGTACGGTATCACCCGATTTATCATCCATTCCATTGGCGGGGTTGGGTAGATTTTGGTGTAGGGGCCTTGGGAGATATGGGCGCACACCTAATCGACCATCCTTTTTGGGCTTTGGATTTGGGCTACCCGACCACGGTCGAAGCCACTTCTTCGATGTGGGGCGGGCCAGAAGACGATCCTGTCTCTTACCCGTTGGCGACCAAGGTCCACTACGATTTTCCTCGGCGTGGTGAGCGAGGACCTGTCCAACTCCACTGGTATGATGGGGGACTCATGCCGAAGCGCCCGAAACATCTCCCGGATGGTGTGTCTCTTAACCGTGAGGGTGGCGTGATCTTTGTAGGTGACCGAGGAATCTTGATGCACGAAACCTATGGCGGGAACCCCCAGATTTTTCCGGAGGGGTTAATGGAACAGGCGGTGACGATTCCGCCGACCTTTGTTCGCATTGCAGACAGTCATGAAATGAACTGGGCGAATGCTTGCAAAGGACAAGGAGAGGCGACCTGTCCGTTTTCCTATGCGGCACCACTAACAGAAGTCATGCTTCTGGGGCTAGTGGCCCTGAGGACCGGACAGGGCTTCAAGATTGAATACGACGCTGACAATATGAGAGTGACGAACTCTAAGAAGGCGAATGCATACCTGGAACGAGAGTATCGAAGGGGGTGGGAATTGTGATAGATCGCACACTCTTGCTAGGAGCTGTTCTGGTTTTTCTGGCGAACCCACTCACGGCACAGGAGCACAACAGGCTTACTGCAGCAGAGAGAGCGGCTGGATGGCAGCTTCTATTTGATGGCAATTCCCTTGAGGGATGGCGCGGATACAACAGTGAATTCATGCCTAATGGGTGGTCTGTAGAGAACGGTATGCTGATTCGCACAGGGCCGGGTGGGGACATCATTACAGAACAGCAATTCGGTGACTTCGAGTTTTACCTTGAATGGCTGGTTGGACCGGGCGGGAATAGCGGTGTCTTAGTTCGGGCAGTTGAGGGTCAGGAAGAGGTGTACCACGGTGCGCCCGAGATGCAAATTCTAGATGATGCTGGGCACCCTGATGGCCGAAGTCCACTGACAAGTGCCGGTTCAAATTATGGGCTTCATGGTGCGCCGCGCGGTATCGTTAAGTCGGCGGGGGAGTGGAATAGTTCGCGCATTGTTGTTGTGAATAACCAGGTCGAGCATTGGTTGAACGGCGATAAAGTTGTCGAATACGAACTCGGAAGTGCGGACTGGCTGCGGCGGGGCCTGCATACGGCCGAGCTTCTCGCGGCCACATTGGGATCCAAGATCACGGAGATCGGGTTTCCTTCCGTAACTTGAAGGTCAGGGAGATTAAGTAATGGACCGCCGCCGCTTCATCGTTGCCATGCCCGCGATTGGATTCTTAGGGTCAAAGCCGGGGCGACTATCTGTCAGTGAGCAGGATGTGGTGTCAGGGCGGTCGCTAGTTGTTGAAGAAATTGGAGTCCAATTGTATACGCTCCGTGCTCTGCTTTCCGAAGATGTTGACGGAACGCTGGCCCAGGTTGCAGAGATCGGCTACCAAACTGTGGAGTTCGCAGGGCTTTATGGGCTTAGCCCTAGAGAAATGCGTAGAATTTTGGATGCCGTTGGGTTACGGGCAGTATCAAGCCATGCAGGAGTGAGCGACATTCGTGGTGACTGGGCTTCCTTTCTTGAAGGAGCGCAGGAATTAGGTCAAGATTTCGTTTTTGTTCCCTCAATTCCGGAATCCGAGCGCACCCCTGAAGGACTTCGGAAATTGGCCGAGGACTTCAACCGGGCCGGTGAAATGGCTGGCTCAGCTGGGCTCCATTTCGGCTACCATAATCATGCCTGGGAGTTTGCTGCGCTGCCGGACGGCACAATCATGATGGACCTGCTTTTGGAGCGCACCGAACCACGGCTTGTTGACTGGCAGATGGACATATTCTGGGTAGTGGATGGTGGCGGAGACCCGATGGCTTATCTGGAGAGTCAAGCAGGTCGAGTTACAAGCGTTCATGTGAAGGATCGTACACTGGACGGACGGATGGTGGATGTTGGCAAAGGGGTGATTGATTTTGCAAGGATCCTGCCGCGTGCTGAGGAGCTAGGTATGCTCCACGTGTTTGTAGAGCACGATACACCGGATGCTCCGATCGAGAGTGTTCGCTACAGCTTCAATGCACTTAGTGCTCTAAAGCTTTAAGCATGCCTAGGGAGGTCCGAGGGCTTCCAGTTACCCGGATCGCTCCGCGTGACGGAATCGAAGGTGGCGCCTAGGTTGTTCATCCCGAAGAGCCAATAGGTCAAGTTCTGGAGACTATATCATGTCGATCAGCGATAAGGTCACACATGTACTGATCACCCTTATCTTCGTTGCCTTTCTCTGGCCTATGGCCATAGACGCGCAGGGGCGTGGTGGCGGTCGTCCGAGTCCTGCGGATAGTAGGAATCTCAGAGGCGTGCTCGGGGGTGTCCCGCTGACTGAGGCTGATAGCGTAATCAAAGAAGTCGTCGACCTCCTCGATTTCGAGAGCTATAAATCACTCATTCGCGGACTGACTGAGTTCGGCGATCGTGAGCAAGGTACACCGCGAAATGCTGCAGCGGTCGACTGGATTGAGCAGACACTGCAGGGTTGGGGTTACCAGACCGCTCGTATCCACTATGACTACATGCCGCGGGGATCTGATGTCACAGAACCACGTGAGGAAGTCTATGCGACACTCGTAGGTGCTAACTCTCCTGGTGAGATGTACATCTTGGGAGGGCATATGGATGGGCGAGGCAGTGGTCAGGCTGCAAATGATGACGCTTCCGGAACAGCACTTGTTATGGAGATTGCCCGAGCGCTGGCTTCCCCGGGAGTGAGTAGTGCTCGTTCGATTCGGTTTGCGCTGTGGAACAATGAGGAGACTGGGCTAAACGGAGCCCGTGCATATGTTGAGCAGCGGCAAGCCTTGCAGGGAATCGAGGAACCTCAGGGTTCGGGCAATTACCCAGAGCCCAGGTGGTTGGGCATGGTTCAACACGACATGATGCTTTGGGATCATGGGAATCCCGTAACTCACAACCAGGCGCTCGATGCTGATGTCGATATCGAATTCCAGCTAAACTCAGAGATGGCTGGGGCCTCGGCGCAACTGGCGCTCGCACTTCTCAACGCGAACCGGATGTTTGCTACGGACTATCCAGCAGTCATGAGTAATGCCATGAGCAACACAGACTCTGGCCCATTCCAGGATATCGTTGCTGCTGTGAGTTTGCGCGAGAACCGTCGGCTCTATGAGACTGGGAACCGCGCCAACCCACACTGGCATCAGCCGACGGACTTATTCGTAACTTTCTCAGATGATGATTTTCGACTGGGTTTCAACGCAGCTCAGACGACGCTAGGTGCGGTTGCAAGACTCGTGGAGGCGACGGTACGACGCTAGCAAGATTACTTTGCGGTCAACCGGGCAGTGATGGGGTGACCTGAGCCTTAGACCGAGAAGGTTGGCCTGATGGAGGGCAAGTGATGCTGAAGGCGCAAGACGATTACGATGCCATTATAGTCGGTTCGGGTGCGGCGGGAGGCATGTGTGCTTATGTGCTTGCTTGTTCCGGCGTCAAGGTGCTTATGCTTGAGGCAGGGCGCGATTACGATCCAGTTTCTGAGACCCCGATGTTTCAGCTTCCCTTTGATGCGCCGCTGCGAGCAGCAGGGACACCTGAAAAACCATTTGGATTTTATGATGCGACAGTTGATGGTGGCTGGCGTGTACCGGGAGAGCCCTACTCGAGTGCTGAAGGGACAGACTTCTTATGGTGGCGCGCGAGGATGCTAGGAGGCCGTACGAACCATTGGGGGCGCATCTCACTTCGCATGGGTGAGTACGATTTCAAGCCACGCTCCCGTGACGGACTCGGTTTTGATTGGCCGATGTCTTATGAGGACATTGCTCCATACTATGATAAGACGGAGGCCTTGATCGGCGTTTATGGGTCAAACGAAGGGCTTGAAAATACGCCGAACTCTTCTCCCGGTGTGCTACTACCTCCTCCAGCGCCAAGAGCGGAAGAGTTGCTTACCCAGAAGGTTTGTCGTGAGAGGCTAGATATTCCTGTGGTCCCAGCCCATCTGGCCATCTTAACCCAGTCACTTGAAGCCGACCGAATTGCGCGTATGCTCTGGCCGAACAATGAAATGGCTCGGCGCGTGACCGCAGAGTCGATGCGTGCTAGAGCTGCGTGCTATTACGCGACTCCATGCGGTCGCGGCTGCTCAATTAAGGCGAATTTTCAATCACCGACGGTTCTGCTGCCACCAGCAACAGCGACAGGCAACCTCGATGTCATCACAAATGCGATGGTGCGTGAGGTAACAGTTGACGCGAATGGGCGAGCGACCGGAGTCCACTACATCGACAAGAATACGGGGCTTGAGGAGCACGTGCGTGCCCGTGTCATAATCCTCACAGCAAGCGCATGCGAGTCGGCACGCATTCTTCTCAACTCGAAGAGCTCTCTTTTTCCGGACGGACTCGGTAACGGAAATGGACTTGTTGGTAAGTATCTGATGGATACTGTAGGTGCTGGTGTGCAGGGTCAGATTCCAGCGCTTGAGAATATGCCCCCGCATAACGCTGATGGTACCTCAGAGATGCACCTCTATATGCCCTGGTGGCTCTATCAAGATCAAGCTGGTGGCGGACTAGACTTTGCTCGCGGCTACCATATCGAGTTTGGTGGCGGTCGGAAGATGCCCGGGTTTGGCTCCTTCGGAGGTATTGAAGCCCTTACCATGGGCTCTTATGGCCAGGGCTTCAAGGAAGATTGTCGTCGTTACTATGGGTCTTTCCTTGGCTTTGCCGGTCGTGGTGAGATGATCCCGAACGACGACTGCTACTGTGAGATCGATTCCGAGCAAGTCGATGAATGGGGGATTCCTACGCTGCGCTTTCATTGGACATGGTCGGACCATGAGCTTAACCAAGCCCGGCACATGCAGCAGACATTCGGGGAGATCGTTGAGACGATGGGTGGACATGTGCTTAGCACCATACATGACGACGGAGTAGATGCCATCGCGAAGCCAGGAGAGATCATTCATGAAGTGGGTGGCGTAATAATGGGAAACGATCCGTCTCGCTCTGTGCTCAATGAATTTTGCCAGTCATGGGAAGTCGACAATCTCTTCGTTACCGATGGGGGTTGCTTCGTGTCGAATGCCGATAAGAATCCGACACTTTCAATCATGGCAATCGCATGGCGTGCGTCCGACTACATTGTTGGTCAGATGAGCCAGAGGAATCTCTGATGGCTAAAGAATCACGGAATAGCGATCGGGATAGGCGCCCGGAAGATATTCCTCAGCATGGACTTGAGTTGCCAGTGCTGGGTTCTGTGAGCATGGATCGGCGTCAGGCATTGAAGGTTATAGCAATCGCAGCTGCAACTCCGGCTCTGGTTTCATGCAAGCCTGGCGAAGAAGCTTCTGGAATCTTGATGACCCCCGCTTCTGCATCGAACCCGAAGGCAAGAGGAGATGCGTGGGATCCAGATCTTCTCACACCGACGGTACTCTGGGAGCGATCGTTGACCTCAGATGAGCTGCAGTCCCTGGCAGTGCTCTGCGACGTGATCATTCCGGCGGACGAGCGTTCGCAGTCGGCCAGTCAGCTCGGCGCACATGATTTCATAGACGAGTGGGTGAGCGCTCCCTACGAAGCAAACCAATCAGATAAAATCATCCTGCGCGAAGGGCTTGTTTGGCTCGACAGTGAAGCCACCCGGCGGTTTGGTGAAGGGACACGTTTCAGACAGCTTACGCCGGATCAGCACATCGCAATTTGTGATGAAATTTGCTATCTGCCGAATACGGACGCCGGACTAGAGGCCGCAGCTCTATTTTTTGATAAGGTCCGAGATCTGACTTCCACAGCGTTTTGGACTACGCCCGAGGGTATGGAGGATCTGCAGTATGTCGGCAATGTCCCCCTACCGGGTTGGGAGCCTCCACCTCCGGAAGTTCTCCAACACATAGGGTTAGACTGAGATGACTGCCTTTCATTCAACGCCCGTATCATCCACACCGGATCAATATGTCTGAGAATAGAAACACGGAATCAGGAGCCAGCGTCGATTCTTCAAGGCTCTTCATTGGAAGCTGTGTCGCCTTGATCGCCACGTCGGTCGCATTCGCCACTGTAGGTGCGATCATGCTTTCGCTGAAGCGTGAGTTCGTGCTAACGAATGAAGAAGTAGGATGGATCGGAGGCGCTGCACTATGGGGTTTCGCCGTATCGCAACTCCTGTTTGCTCCATTCGCTGATACTGTTGGCATGCGTTTCCTGTTGAGGATCTCGTTCTTCGGGCACCTTTTGGGGGTGCTCACGATGATCATCGCCGGGGTCGCCGGGGGCGGCTTCTGGACTCTCTTCGTTGGCGCCCTAGTGATCGCAATGGCCAATGGTCTGGTCGAAGCGGCTTGTAATCCGCTTGTCGCCGCGCTCTATCCAGATAACAAAACGGTAAAACTGAATCAATTCCATGTATGGTTCCCCGGCGGAGCTGTTCTTGGTGGGCTGGCCGCGTACGGACTCGATAAGGGTGGAGTAACAAGCTGGGAGTTCCAAATCGGACTCGTTTTGATCCCGACCCTGATTTATGGGATGCTCCTGCTGTGGGAACCATTCCCGGAAACGGAAGGCGTTCAAGCTGGCATAGGCATGGGTGAGATGTTTCGAGCAGCGCTCGCCACTCCGTTTATGTGGGTGATGCTCATCGCAATGGCGATGACAGCGTCAATTGAACTCGGTCCAAATCGTTGGGTACCGGCGGTGGTGGAGGCTGGTGGGATGCCTGGGATTTTAGTTCTCGTGTGGATTAGCGGGTTGATGGCCGTACTGCGTTATAAGGCGGGCCCTGTAGTACATAGCCTTTCACCGACTGGGATCTTGGTTTTATCGGCGCTCGTCTCTGGTGTTGGTCTTTTTTGGCTGAGCTATGCAAGTGGGGCAATGACCTTCGCAGCTGCAACGGTATTCGCGATTGGGGTTTGTTACTTCTGGCCCACTATGCTCGGGGTGGTGTCGGAACGCGTTCCGCGGAGTGGCGCTCTTGGGTTGGGACTCATGGGCACAGTTGGAATGGCCACCGTTGGCCTCGTGACAGCACCACAGATGGGACGGGTGGCAGACGGGTATGCACATAATCAAATTCCGGTCGAGCAGGTTGTGGAATTACTCCAGCAGACCGAGACTGGGCTTACCGGAGGAGCTGAAAATGATGTTCAGTCTGCCAGATTGGCAGCGAGCGAGGTTCTGGAGACATTCAGTGCGAGTGGTGCACTACCGTATCCTGGCACTGCGAACGCGCTTCGGGCGCTCATTTCTTCTGATGCTAGCGAGGTCCTCGTAGCCGAAGCTCAGGCGATCCTCGATCCAGCAGATAACTATGGCGGTAAGATCTCGTTTCGTTTCGTGGTACCTCTTTGCGCTATCCTCCTGCTGCTTTTCAGCCTGATGTATGCCCAGGATCGTCGAGTTGGGGGTTACCGGGTCCAGAGGATTGAAGGATCCGCGTGACCATTCGTTATGGGATGGTTGGAGGAGGCCCCGGCGCTTTTATCGGCCAGGTCCACCGAATGGCGGCCGCACTTGATGGTGGTTATCAACTAATAGCAGGAGCCTTCTCATCTGATCCGGCTAAATCGAAAGCGGCTGGGCTGGACTTGGGTATCGATCCCGGTCGAGCATACGACTCGTATGAGGAGATGGCTGAGTCAGAGTATGCGCTCACAGAAGGGGACCGGATTGAACTTGTGTCGATTGTTACACCGAACCACCTGCACCATGACGTGGCGAGTACTTTTCTGCGAAAAGGTGTCCACGTGATCTGCGATAAGCCGCTGACCACTACAGTGGAGGATGCTGAAGATCTGTGCGATCTAGCAGACAAGCATAGCTGCCTATTTGCGGTGACCCATAGTTACACTGGATATCCGATCGTGAAAGAAGCCCGCGAGCGAGTTCGGGCAGGAGCACTCGGAGAGATCCGGAAGGTTGTGGTCGAATACAGCCAGGGGTGGCTGTCCACGCCTTTGGAAACCGAAGGACATAAGCAGGCAGAGTGGCGGACGGATCCTGGTCGAGCGGGTATTTCTTCAGCCTTGGGCGATATTGGGTCGCATGCCCATAATCTGGTCCGGTATGTCACGGGATTAGAGGTACAACGTCTTTTCGCGGATCTAGGTATAGTGGTCGATGGTCGTAAGCTTGAGGACGATGCGACTGTTCTACTGGAACTCGAAGGGGGTGTACGGGGCCTGCTTTCAGTTTCACAGATCTCTACTGGTGAGCGCAATAATCTTAGACTCCGGGTCTACGGTAGCAGTGGCGGCCTGGATTGGTCTCAGGAGGATCCGAATAGGCTGCGCCTGATCGAATCAGATGGGTCTGAAAGGGTTCTTTACAGGGCCGCGGGTGCCACGTCAGAACGGGCGCGAGCACATACCAGGCTCCCGGGCGGCCATCCGGAAGGCTTTATAGAGGCTTTCGCGAACATCTATAAGAATGTCGCCGACAGCTTGAGTAGTGATGGCGCGGTGGGCCCGTTCGCGGACGACTTTCCAACGGTCCAGGACGGAGCGCACGGGGTCTACTTCATCCATAAAGCACTGGAAAGCTACCGTCTAGGTGGTTGGGTCGATGCATCGTATTCACCTCCCGGAGTGTAGCATGAGTGAAACTTACTTCTGCGACCCCTATACCAGAGAAGATTCATGAGTCGACCGGTTACTCTATTCACTGGTCAATGGGCTGACCTTCCGCTTACAGAGCTTGCAGAGAAAGCAGCCGCTTGGGGTTATGATGGTCTCGAACTTGCCTGCTGGGGAGACCATCTGGACGTTTTACGTGCAGCGGAAGATCCGGACTATTGCGTGGCCCAAAGAGAAATGCTTCAGTCTCATGGACTTGATGTTTGGGCAATCAGCAATCATTTGGTAGGACAGGCTGTTTGCGACCGGATTGACGAGCGCCATCAATCAATTCTGCCTCCACGGGTATGGGGTGATGGGAATCCTGAAGGTGTCCGCGCGCGCGCGGCAGAAGAGATGAAACTTACGGCTAGGGCTGCTGCAAACCTTGGGGTAACGGTGGTCAACGGGTTCACCGGTAGTTCTATCTGGCACCTACTTTATTCGTTTCCTCCTGTCTCGGATGAGATGATCGACGCGGGATTCTTTGATTTTGCTGAACGATGGAACCCGATTTTGGATGTTTTTGACGAAGTGGAAGTTTACTTCGGCCTGGAAGTCCACCCTACCGAGATAGCATTCGATATCGTGACTGCTGAGAGAGCACTGGATGCATTAGGAAACCGCTCTGCGTTCGGGTTCAATTATGATCCGAGTCATCTTGCATACCAGGGGGTCGACTGTGTTGACTTCATCCTTCGCTTCGGCTCACGGATTTATCATACTCATATGAAGGATGTCTGGTGGTCTGACCACCCGAAGCCTTCAGGAGTTTTTGGTGGCCATCTTCCTTTTGGTCACGCTGACAGGTACTGGGAGTTTCGTTCTTTAGGGAGGGGCTACGTTCCCTTCGAAGAGATTGTTAGATCTCTGAACCGCGTTGGCTATGAAGGCCCGCTTTCAGTGGAATGGGAAGATGCTGGCATGGAACGTGAACATGGTGCCGCCGAAGCGTGTGACTTTGTACGGGCGCTGGAGTTCCCGAGATCTGAAACAGCTTTTGATTCTGCCTTCTCTGATAGCTCTTAGTCCACACCAAGCTCCGCAAAGAGTGATTGTAGAGAATCACTCTTTGCATTGTGTTCTAGGATGACGGTCCGGCAGGAAGCTTCAGCTACGCGCAGTTGGCGCTCCCGTTCCTCCCACGTGCTTGCAGTATCGTTATACATGGTAAAGGTGCCCAGGTAGGTCTCATAACGATCCTGGGGCACACCTCGTTCATCGAGTGCCTCAAAGCTGTCGACGCGAGCTCGGAGCAAATCGAGTCGGGCTCTTAGTTCCAAAAGCTCAGTTTCGCCAGCAACGATTGATCTCTGACACCGTTCGGCCGTTGCACGCGCCCGGTATAACTCTTCGCGAAGGCGGTCCACTTCCTCGGCCATACGTTCCTGTTCAATAATGCGTCTGCCTCCGACCAAGAGAATGGCACCGGAACTCAAGATCAGTACCGCACCGATCACAGATTTGATGATGGTTCTCAAGAAGTCACTGTCCCTGCACGGTGAAGCTGAACATCATGCCGGCACTCAAGTGTTCAGCGATGTGACAGTGAAGCATCCACTCACCGGGATTCGACATCTCAACGAGCAGGTCCATCGAGGACCCTACTGGCACGATTGCAGTGTCTTTCCAAACAAGGTTTTGATTTTCGGCACCATCTATCGAGGTGACGAGAAAGCGTTGGCCATGGATATGGATTGGATGATTCATCGGATGGAATGAATCAGGTGAATTGAAAATTCGTATCTTGACTAGGTCTCCTACCTTAAAGTTCCAGTCAATATCATTGTTTTCAGCGCCTGTATCCCGATCTTTGAGAATCCAGGTCACCTGATCTCCGGTAGAAAGCCAGTTCATGACTGGCATCGCATCATTCCATTCCATTGGAGGGAAGAAAAGCGTGTCTGCTTCCATGGCAAGCACGATGGGTGGGGGAAGATTTTGAACACGGAGGGTTGCTTCGAGCTCGTAGTCTGGTTCACGATTCAAATGAGGACGGTACGGCTCGAGCTCAGCGGCTACTTCATCGTGCACCCTTAGAGAGTCGAAGCTGTCCGAGATACCCGGCGCAGCTGTCTCTGTGGAAACAGTCACAATCGACAGGGTATCAACATGTGGGTAAAACTCACCCTGGAAGTGGTTGATGGCCTGAATACTGTTGGCAATCAAGGTAGTTCCCGGCTCTTCGAACCTAACGTCAACCACGTATCGTTCTGCGGGCGCTATCACAACTGATTCGACCCAAGCTTCACGCTCAAAACGTCCGACATCAGACGCGATGAGTTTCACCTGTGCTCCACCGAATGTAACATTAAATGTTCTGGAATTTGCCACATTGGTGAGAAAGAAACGTACGACTTCTCCCTGCTTGGCTGATAGCTGATGATTGGTCTCGCCATTAACCATCATCACATTCCCGAAACGCCCCATTAGAGCGTGTGTGGGGGCGCTCTCCCCCCAGGGTAGTGCGCCCTGTTCATCCATAAGAATATCATCTAGGACCAGAATTTCTTCTCTGTGAGCTGGGCCGTAGTAGCTAGGATTCGGCGAGGTCACCAAAAGATTTCCGAAAAGTCCTAGGTCCTGCTGTACATCCTCTCGTGCGTGCGGATGATACCAAAACATCCCGGCGTCAGGGACATGGACTTCATAAACAAAACTCTCTCCCCGCTGGATCGCTTCCTGCGTTACTCCAGGGACACCGTCAAATTCATTGTCTAGACGCACACCATGCCAATGGATTGTCGTCGGTAATTCGATCTCATTCCTGACGCGCACAACGAGCGTCGCGTCCTTTGGAGCTCGAATTAATGGCCCTGGGTACTGTCGATTGTACCCAAACATCACCATCTCATGGCCATTGAGACTGCGACGCACAATTGACACCTCGATATCTAGCGTATCTCCATCGGTCATCTCAACAACCTGGGATGGCTCTGCTTCTGGGAAGCTTCTGGGATTCATGCCTGCGGCAGGCAGGAAGGCCCCTACGACGGGCACAACCCCCGTTAGGCCCGGAAGCATGATCATGTTCGGGTCCATTGGTACCATTCTCCACCCACCTGACATACCCATGCCTGGCATTTCCGACTGGGCGTGTAGTGGGCTAGCTAGAACCGCAGCCGTCACTACTGTCAGGCAATACCTAGCGACTCTCATGATCGGGGGTGGGGGTGTCGGCATCATGATCCCTTGCCTTGGCACGGACGGCGACTACAAGGCCTTGAGTTTTCGAAGCGCCAGGGGCGCTAGTTTGCGTAGCCGTAGGCGGCACAATTTTCTTGCTGGAGTGCGCCATGGCCTACCATGGTGTGCATCCTTCCACTGCGGGACATTCCGCGGAATACAATTGGCCCAGCCCATATTGATTGTTCCGGGTTGTTATCCGCTTCGAGTGTTATGACAACTAAGAACTTGTTCCACCTGACCTTCCCTGACGCCCTAAGGTTCTGGTCGAGCGTCCCCAGGCGTTCAATCCTGTCTAATTCTCTCGTTGTGACCCAGGCCACGAGCCGGCCTTCTGTTGGGATTTTCATGCGCTCCAGCGAGACACGAACGAAGTACTCGTAGCTCCCATCCGGTGAGATGGCCACAGAAAATGGTGAGTTTGCCGGGACAGATAGATCAGCCCTGCCCGTTGCTAGCCCAGTCCCAGGAATGTTCTTTGTCGTTACTAACTCAACCGTATAGTACTCCGCCCCCTCTATTAGGCAGTATCCTGCCTCTCCTGCCCCAATAGGTAGGGGCAGTGCAAAGGAAATCAGAATGGCTAGCCCCAAGTAGAGCATCACGTATATCTGCTCGACCCCTGAGCGTTGGTTAGTGGTCGCTGATCGGACGTGTTACTACTGGCCGGTCCCAATCTTGAGCTGAGGAGATATTCGGATAGCCCCAGTTCTCCCCATTCCAGCCCTGAAACCCGTCCATGCTGAACGTCCAAAAACCGGTAGACATGTCACTGATTACTATCAGCCCGTCTTCATTGCGCACGTCCACACCAAATGCTCCGTTAAACATCGCGGGACGGTCAGCGCTTGGTGCTCCGATGTATGTGTCATAATAGCCAACGGTAGCAGGATTCTCAGGATCTTGGAGGTTGAAAATCTGAAGGCCATCCAAGTATCCCGAAACGAATACGTACGGCCACCGAACTTCATGGTTGTGCACGAGATGGCTCCAATCAGCTGTGAAGGCTGAGATCGGCGATCGGATGTTTGTGACTTCCCCTTCCAGCGCTGGCTGCAGATCGAAGATTCTGAGCGGAGCATACTGGTATTCGCTTTCTGCAATCACGTAACGCCCGTCAGCGCTTGGCGTGAAGGTGTGACCACTCTGAATTCCGCTTATACCGGTTAGCGTAATGCGGAGTTGCGGCTCCTCTAGATTTGAAACGTCGTAGATGTAATATCCGCCCGTACCCCCACCGTAGAAGCGATCCTCTCCAGTATCAGGATGATATCCTACATAGAAGTCGTGGTATCCGCGGCCGCGGCCTCTGCCAAATGCGCTCTCAGGCACAGGTACCATGCCTACTCGAGCATTCTCGAGATCTCCCTCAACGATCAACCCAAGATCGTAGATGAGTGCACCTGGGGCGCTTGCAGTCGTAAACAAATAGACTCGGCCATTGGAGTGCTTGTAGATGAAAATATTGTGGAATCCACCTGGCATCTCTGGTTCCCGAATACGGGCGGCTTCACGCACGGTAGAGGGGTCAGGTAGTCCGGTCACATCAAGAATAACAGCACCAAGATCACGGTTCGGGCCACCTTCCCCGAACTGAAGGGATTGTACCAAGTAATAGCGATCGTTCCACTTAAAATGCTTCACATCCATACCGCCGGTACCCTGATGGAGATCCTGATTCTCAATTCTCCATTCATAAAGAAGTTTAGGTCTTTCCGGATCCTCAATGCTGATGATGTCCGTACCCCTGGGGCCCTCGAAGCCGTATACCATCCGGGCGACATATGCAAATGGCCGGTGCATTTCCTGCTCTATGTCCATATCAGCGACAGATAGCCGCGGACCAAGTGGAAGGTGGCCTAGCACTTCCATATTGTCGCTTCCCCTCTTCAGCGGATTCCAGGGCACCTTCTGAGCTGCCCCAGGGGATACGAGGGTTGCGGTTAGGACAACAGCGGTGAGCATTAGACTGATGGATCGAATGGCCTGCATAAGACACCTCTTAACTGTTTGGTTATAAGCTAAAGTTGAGTGCTGTCAGAGTCGGTGGGCAAGATGGGCCCTACCTCCGGTCCATCCACCACTCGTCCTTCAGGATTGTAATATTCTGCTCCTGTTCCTGGCCATCGACAGACATCATGACCGTGTATTGGCCTTCGGGTGCAGAGCTATATGCGTAACGGATGTTGTCCCGTGGTGCCCCTCCCCGCCCGCCTCGTCCTCCGCCACGTCCACCACCACCACCATCATCATCATCACGGAGTCGGTCCTGCTCGGCTGCACTCCGTTCGATTCGTTTCTCCATATCCCATAAGACACGATGAATGCCGGCGTCAGCCGGACCTTTGATTTCGGCGACAGGAAGCGCATTCTGGTATACGGTAAATATTACGGAGTCGGAGGCTTCTCCTGAGAGGTAGTAATACATCGCAACCCCCTCGGGCTCACTCTCACCATTGAAATTAGATGATGAGTAGTTCGTCAAATCAGGACTAATCCACCGGACTTTGGGTTCTGGTTCAAAAAAGTGAACGTCTTTAGCGAGTACCTCCGGGGTGAGTTCCGCAAGCGAGCTGATATCAGTGATGTAGATTCCGCGCCCATGGGTTGCCACGACCAAGTCATTTTCTCTCGAGTGGATCTTCATGTCATGTACAGGTGAGGCTGGCATATCAAGTTTCATACTTGTCCAATTCCCCCCACCATCGATTGAGACCCAGATCTGAAATTCAGTACCCACGAATAAGAGGTTGGGGTTCGTATGATGTTCGCGGATTACGTTGATTGGTTCTGCTGGCAGATTCGACGAGATATCGGTCCAAGACTCGCCGAAGTCGCTTGTCTTATATACAAAGGGGCGGAAGTCGTCTCGGCGGTACCCCGTATAAGATATGTAGGCGGTACCAAGATCATGGTGGGATGCCTCGACCCGGCTCACCCAATACTCGGGGTTATTCGGGATGTTGCCGTTCAGGAGTTCCCAGGATAGTCCATCATTTTGAGTCACCTGCACGTTGCCATCATCTGTACCAACCCAAAGCAATCCGGCTTTTAGCGGAGACTCATCGAGTGACGTGATTGTTGCGTATTGGATGTTACCGTCACCCCCCTTTCCTGTGGTCAGTGTTGCAGGATCAGCCTTGGTGAGGTCCTCGCTGATCATCTCCCAATTCTCACCCCGGAAGGATGATCGCATAACCTTATTTCCAGCGTGATAGATAACGTCGCAGTCATGGACAGAGACGACGATCGGGGCGTTCCAGTTGTAGCGCATGTCGGGATCATCGTAACGGATGCCCTTACGATCCCCGGTCCACAGGTCGAGTCGGCTAATCGGTCCAAACTGAGATTCATTATAGAGGAAGCGGTTATTACAGGTGTCGAACTCGTTGTACATGCCATCACCACCACCCACTCGGTCCCACATTTCAAAGTAAATCGGTCCTCCTGAGGGATTTGTGCTATAGGCCATGTGTGAGCCATTGTCCTGTAAGCCACCAGCTACTCGGTACGGGTGAGACATGTCGATGCCGACCGCATAGAACTGAGCTAACGACTGAAAGTCCGGATGGTACCAGTTCTCTGCACCGTCGTAGGTGATTCCCAAGCCATGATCATAGCCGAGGATCATGTGATTCGAGTTATCAGGGTCAATCCAAAGAGCATGATCATCACCGCCAAAGCCAAGTGGGCCACTCTCCCATGTCTCTCCACCGTTACTTGTGCCCCAGGATCGAGCAGAGAGTACGTGGACAATGTCTGCGTCATTGGGGTCTATGATGATTTGTCCATAGTAATAAGCGGGTCCACCACCGATTGATTGCCCATCGGGACTTACTTTGTCCCATGTGATTCCAGCGTCATCCGATCGATAAACCTCTCCCCCGATCATTCCACGGCTTGACTCGTGATCGAGTAGTTCTTGTCGACGCTCCTCTTCGGGCATGTCGTTCTTGTTAGCGTTTTCGATTGTCACATAAACGATACTAGGGTCTCGTTCGTAAACATCGACTCCGATCCGTCCGAGCATACCTTCGGGAAGGCCAGCTCCCAGTTGTATCCAACTGTCCCCACCGTTCGTGCTCTTATAGAGCCGGCTTCCGGGACCACCCAGATCAAATGTGAATGGAAGACGCACCTTGTCGTAGCTAGCAGCGTACAAGGTTTGAGTGTCGGTGGGGTCCATGACCACATCCACAACGCCGATACGGCGTCCTTCTATTTCTGGCCCAAGAACCCGGGTCCAACTGTCCCCACCATCAGTTGTCTTGTAGAGACCGCGCTCCTCGTTCTCTGAATAAAGATGACCTAGAGCAGCGACGTAGACGATGTCTGGATTTAATGGGTGGACCACTATGCGACCAATGTGATGGGATTCGGGTAGTCCCAGATGAGTCCAAGATTCCCCTGCGTCGGTTGACTTATAGACACCGTCACCCCAATAGCTGCTTCTCGAGTTATTCGGTTCTCCAGAACCGAGATACAGGATGTCCGGGTCGGATGGCGCCACGGTAATCGCACCGATTGAGAATACGTCTTGGTCCGTAAACAATACGTCAAACGTGATTCCGTTATTTTCTGTCTTCCAGAGTCCCCCAGAGGCAGTAGCTATATAGAAAGTGTATGGACGCTGATTCGGCACTGCGATATCGACGAAGCGTCCACTTTGTCGAGTTGGGCCGATCTCCCGGTACTCAAGGTTATTCAGAAGCGCCTCATCTAGCCTCTGTGCGGTCAGATGTTGCCTTGACCATGGTCCCGCAGAGATAACTAAGAAAAACACAGAGAGGAAAAGCCTGACTCTATAAGGCTGCATGGGGTTGACTCCAGTGTTATGCCTACGACGGACTTATGGCTTGAGATCAGAGCGTAGAGAGGAGAGCGTATCCCGGCAAGTGTATCCCAAAGCTTGCCTCGAACGTCTCGCTGTGGTTTACTATGGCCTGTCGAAAGAAATATAGGCGACACTGGACTATAGGAGATAAGCCCGTGTCTACAATAGATCTGGATGTACCTGACATCGGGGATCCGATGCTCGAAGATGAAATCGCCCTTGATTTTACCCTGCTTAGATATGTGCTCTCATTGGGGTTCGGGCTCTTTGTGGTCTGGATTATAGCGATGATGCTTCTGCCCTAAGGTTAGCGGGCAAGAACCCAGGGATTGGTGGCCTGTACCTCTCTGGGGGTATGGGCCGCTTTTTCAAGTTCACCACTGATAATATTCAGCCTCTAGGGGGTCCTTCCAGTAAGCCTTCCAGGGGCTCTTCTCTTGCTCCGTTTTCGTCACAGACTGCGAATGTTGATTCCGAACTGCCATACATCGCTACGCCTGCATAGTCGCCTTGCTTATTCAGAACGAAAAACCGGAGGTCGAAATTCGGCAAATCCCGAGTATTGAGGAGACGCGACTCGATTGTGTTGTCTCTTACACGGGCAAGAGCGGCCATCCCAGCATCCTTTGGAGACATCCCTTGCCGCATGAGTTCCACGATTAGGAATGAGGCACAGTTGTAAAGGTTAGCTTCTCCTCGGCCTGTCGAGCCGCAAGCTCCTACCTCATTGTCTACATACTGACCTGCTCCGAGGATCGGCGAATCTCCCGCACGCCCAGGAATTTTCCAGGACAGGCCACTTGTTGTTGTTACTCCACATATGTCTCCGTCTGCTGAGAGACCCTCAAGGCTCGTCGTCCCCCAAAAAGAGTGCTCTGGGATAAGATTATCGTCGACCATTGATAGGCCTGCATCAAGTGAAGCACTGTAGAAATCTTGAAGCCTGGTGTCATAAGAAGCATTAGGATTGGCCCTATCTCCATTCTGTTCTGGGAATCGATCTCTTCGGACCCGATCCTCGGGGTCAAGCCAATGGTTGGGGTCAACTCGACGTCGCCACTCAAGCCAAAGTGCCCGGGATTCCTCAGTGTTGAGATCTCCATGGATCTCGAATCCAAGGGCGCGCGCAAAGTCTTGAGCACCCTGGCCGACGATCAAGTGATGATCAGTCAGTTCAGCTACTGCTTTCGCGATAAGTGACGGTGTTTTGACACCTTCGATACCTGCTACCCCTCCAGCCCACTTCTTGGGACCGTGCATAAGGCAGGAGTCTAGCTGGACTATTCCATCGGCATTAGGAAGTCCACCGTACCCTATCCCACGCTCTTCAGGATCGAGTTCCGGGATATTCACTCCTGCAACGATCGCATCAAGAACGTCTTCTCCGGAACTAATCCCCCGGAATGCTCGCGTTATGGCGCTTTCTGAGCCACCGTTAGTGAATCGGATACTGCTTACGTCGGCGATGCAAAGTGGGCGGGCACGGCGTGTGTGAACGGCTGGGGGAGAATGTTTTTCGTTCTCTAACGCCGCAGGTTGAGCACTCACGACCATTGGTGTCGTTGCTACTGCAATCCCCTGTACCGTTGTTTTCACAAAGTCTCGTCTATGCATGAGATCCTCCAGCTTGTAGTCGTGATTGATCGCTATTCTGGTATTGGTTGTCTGCGAACTGAGTCAAAATGGTAGAGTATCTTCTTCGACGAGTTGCTTCGCGCGTGACCAAATGTGGTCGAACATCTCCTCTGTAAGCTTACCGGTAAACGTATTTTGCTGACTCGGATGATATGAGGCGAGCACTATCAGGCTGCCGGTGGGTACTTCGACTCCGTGGCTAAACTGGGGACGTGGCCGGGGCACTGAATCACCACGGTCACCAAGAATCCGGAGTGTTTGTAGGTATGCGAAGCTGCCTAGAGTGACGACCACACGCACAGAATGGACGAGGTCAAACTCTCGCTCTATCCAGCGCCGGCACGCATCTCGCTCGCTGGGATGAGGTTTGTTGGCGGGTGGTGCACAGCGAACTGCAGCAGTAATTAGAACGTCCTTCAGTTCGAGTCCATCACCCCTTGAGATTGAATGTGGCTGGTTCGCAAAGCCAGCCTTGTGGAGTGCACGGTAAAGCCAATTACCCGAGCGATCTCCTGTAAACATCCTGCCGGTGCGGTTTGCCCCATGTGCAGCAGGAGCAAGTCCTACAACTAGGATGCGTCCATTTGGGTCACCGAATGATGGAACAGGTTTGCCCCAATAGTCATGCTCGCGAAACGCTGCGCGTTTCTCACGGGCTACCTGCTCCCGCCACTTAACGAGTCTCGGACAGCGCCGGCACGCTGTGACGCTTGTCTGAAGCTTGCTGAATGCGGATGCGTTCATCCGTCGCTTTCAAACCGAGCAGACGACCACATAAGCTCAGGATTGCCTAGGATGGCACTGGAGACGGGAGTTTGATCGTCGCCACGTCACCGACCCGGATAGTACCTCCTTTGATGAAACCTCCGTGAGCCCCCCCATGCCAGTCAGGATCTAGCGCATCAAGTAGTCCCTGACACTGCTCATCCATTAACTCACACGGACGGGTTTCACCCCTGAGGAGAATATGGGCTTCACCGACTATCAGTATATGATTCCTTATATTCTTTAGCCGAATGCCGCTCACCATAATATTTGCTCTTCGCATTCCAGGTTCGGATTCCGGAAGCGCCTCTTTAATCTTGTCAAATATTTCTTTCTCGATCACTGTGACTTGTCTCGTTGCACCGAAATTAGCGTCACCTTCGAGCCCTCTATCCGCTACTGCATTAACCTGCTCAACTGGATCCATGACCCCTCCATGGGATCTTTTCTTCCAGATCGCCTCTACCCTACCGTTCATTATTCCTCCTGCCGAGCGGGTCTCCGTTTGGATGGATAGTCCACAATATTTTCCCACTCTGATGCGTCGGATCGTGCGACCACTGCGACCACTGGATCGGTGTCACTTAGGTTGATCACTTCGTGCGGCACACCTGGTTTGATGAAAATAAAGTCTCCGGCTTTATTGTCTATCACCTTCTCTAAGCCTATCCCGTATTCGTGGCGCACCTGACCCTCAAGGATGTACAGCATAACTTCGAAATCGATGTGGCTATGTGCGTATGCGACCGCGCCCGGAGGTACTATCGCCACGTTCATGGATAACCGCCTGGACCCAACATTTTTTGCTGAAATCCCGGTCTTGTAGCGGATGCCATTCCAGCCACGATCAGTTTCTGGGCTTCGGACGCAGAGAATTCCACCACCGTCTTCCGCGGTCTCTCGTAGTTTTTCGGACATCGCCTTATTACA
>LWDU01032541.1_pt2 | contig 57881 bp, 52 predicted proteins | sample 727161 | NCBI WGS metagenome assembly LWDU01 (sample SAMN04566230, study PRJNA314399) | hydrothermal vent metagenome | isolation source: deep sea hydrothermal plume seawater | place: Mexico: Gulf of California, Guaymas Basin | collected 2004-07-11
GGGTAATCCCGCCGAGGCAGTAGCGGCCGGTAGAGGTGCGCACCTCGCCGCCGGCGACGTGGAAGAAGTGGGTCGAGTTGCAGGTCGAGACGTTGCCGTGCGGGTCGAGCATGATGCCCTCGTCGCCCCCCAGTGCGGCGGCCTCGCGGCAGGCCTGGATGCAGTTGTGCTTGCTGAGGCTGTTGATGCGCGGGTCCTGCACTTCGGGACCGGGCCGCCGCGTCGCCACGCTGACGAGCGCGATTCCGTGCGTGTAGAGCGCCGGGTCGGGCGTCTTCCACTCGGGGATGATTACCAGCGTCGGCCCGCCCGCCGAGGCGCGCGGGTCCTGGAACGGCGTCGTTTTGGGTCCGCGCGAGACGACCACCATCCTCCATCCCGTTCGCCGCGACCGTGCGGTAGAGCTCCGCCTCCAACTCCGCCAGCGTTAGCGGCAGCTCGAGGCCGATGGCTGCGGCGCCCGCTACCAGCCGTTGCAGGTGCTCCGGCAGGAACGCGAATTTCCCTTTGTGCAGCCGCAGTCCCTCCCAGACCCCGTCACCGAGCAGGAAGCCGGCGTCGAAGACCGAGACCGTTGCTTCCTTGCGCGGCAGCAGCTCACCGTTGACGTTGACGAGCACGCTGGCGTTGCGTTCGTCCTCGAGGCAGGCGTGTGTCCCGGTTGCCATCTCGTTGCCGATGCGGCCGCGCTTATTGAGAACACGGGTAACCGCCACTCTAATTTAGCAGCCAGCGGACTCGCCCGCGATGACTCTCCGGGCGACCGCGTTGCTGTTGGTGCTGTTGCTGGCGCTGCCGCCCGCCAGCGGCGACTGGGCCATGTTTGGCGGCGACGCTACCCACAGCGGCCTCGCCGCACTGACCGAGCGCTCGATTGACAAGCGTGCGCCAGTCGTCTCATGGGACCGCGGCAACGGCGACCCCGGCACCGACTGCAGCGGTGTGGCCGAGTGTGAAACAGTCTTCTCCTGGGGCAGCGTCATCGGCAATTTCTCGGCCGGCGTTGACGGCGAATACGACCGCAACGTGCTGCACATCGCCTACGCCACCGCCGAGGAGGATGGCGACGACCTGCGCGGTTTCCTCGAAATCCGCGACGGCGGCTTCCCCGGGCGGTTGATGTGGCGGCGCGACCTCGGTATTGTGCGCGACAGCTCCAACAACTCGCTCGAGACTGATTTCACCAGCTACGACGCGGCTTACGCGACTCCCGTGCTGGGCGACTTCAACGGTAACGGGCGGCCCGATATCGCCATCGCGACCCCGCACGGCGTCGTGGAATTCTTCGAGCCGAAGATTAGCTGGAATTCGGGCTCGGGCACCTACGGCGGTTCCGGCGCAGTCTGGTCGAACGGCCACTGGTCATACGATACCGGCCTCACGATTATCCGCTCTAACCCCGCCATCAGCGACCTTGACGGTGGCGACGACCTAGTTATAAGCGGCTTCGACCCCGCCGAAGGCACTGCAGCGGTTGTCGCACTTGATGGTGATGGCACCCTCATCTGGCACTTTGAGTTCGACGCCACCGAAATATCCTCGCCTGTGGTGCTGCGCGAGGGCGCCAGCCGCAAAATCTTCGTTTCGTTCCACGACAACGGCAACCTGAAAGTCTACGGCATTCAGGGCGGCAACGCGATTTCGGGCTGGGGGCCCAAGACGGTCGGCAGCATCGTCGCCCCGACCGACGGCAACCTGCACCCGCTGCTGCCGAGCCTACTGCTGGCCGACTTCACCGCTGACAGCGGCACCGAGATTATCGTGCCGCGGCCGGCGCCCGAGGATGGCGGCGACGCCAGCCTGCACGTCTACCAGCTGGACGGCACCGTCGCGACTGGCTGGGACTCCAGTTACACTTTCAGTGACGGCGGCGATATGGACGCGACGCCCGCCATCGGCGACATTGACGGCGATGGCGACCTGGAGCTGGTGGCAGTCACCTGGCTTGACCCCAGCGCGACCTCCAATACCGAGGAGACGCACGTCTGGGCGCTCGAGGCGGACCGCACGCAACTGTGGCACACCACCTACGACACCTCGTCCGGGGGCGGTGGCTGGGACGACGACGAGCACGCGATTGCGTCGCCCATCCTGGCGGTAATCAACACCGAGGACAGCCTCGGCAGCGACAACTGGGACGTCTTCAGCTGCACCACCCCCGAGTGCTTCGCGCTCGACGGCAGTGACGGCCGCAGCGGCGGCGGAGGGCAGTCCGAGTTGTGGCATGTGACGCTCGAGCATCGCGAGAATTCCAACCGCATCTTCAACTCGCCTGCGGCGGCCGACGTCGACGGCGACGGGCTGCTCGACCTCGTCGTGGACGGCTCGGTCTGGTCGGCCGACTTGGTTGACCTTGCGGTCTACCGCGATGACATCACGATTACCAACGCCGACGGCGACGAGATTGACGCGGCGCTCGAGGGTGAGGAGCTGACCTTCTTCCCGCTCACGGTGCGCAACGAGGGCAACCACCCCGCGCTTGATATTACAGTTGAGGTGCGGTTGGATGACCCCGCCAGCGGCGAGCTGCTCCATGAGGAACAGGAGCTGGATATCGACGCCAACTCGGTGCTCGACCTGACCAGCTTCGGTTGGACCGCGCCTGCGCCGGGCGACTACCGCATTTGGGTCGTTTGCATCATCGACGCCGTCGGCAACGAGGAGGTGCGCTACGACAACAACAACGCCAGCCGCTCGCTCACCATCAGGCCCGAGCGTGGCGTCGAGCTGGCGACCGCCAACGCGAGCCGCGGCGCCGACCCCGGCGACGCGGCCGCCTTCAACGTCACGTTGCGAAACAGCGGCGTCGTCGCCGATAACTACACGATTACGGCGACGCTCCCCGCTGGCTGGAGCAGTAGCTGGCCCGCCAACGCCAGCGACATCGCGCCGAACGCCACGGTCGCGCTGGCGGTGACGGTTGACGTCAATGCCAGCGCGACTGCCGGCGAGCACGTTATCACGCTCGTCGCCACTTCGCAGGGCGACGTGAACGCCAGCGCCAGCCTTGCGCTGCGCGTCAACGTCTCGCAGCACTACGGCGTCGCGCTCGAGCTGCCGGTTGCGGCGCAGCGGGTCTTCCCCGACACGTGGGTTTCCTACCCGGTGCGGGTGACCAACAGCGGCAACGGCAACGACACGTTCGACTTGTTCACAGGTACCGACTGGCAGGCGCAAATCCGCATCGGCGGCGCTCCCGCCGGTCAGGTCAGCCTCGGCCCCGGCGCAACCGCGCAGGCCGAGCTGCGGCTGCGGCCGCCCGCTGAAGCGGGCTGGAACGAGTCGCGCGAAATATTCTTCACCGCTACTTCGCAGGGCAATTCAAGCCACAGCGCGAGCGTCGTGACCAATACCTCGGTCGGCGGGATGATGGCTGCCTCGCCCGTCGCCGGCGCGTTGCCGGGCGGGGTCGCCTCGTTCCGACTCGAGCTGGCGAACCTCGGCGACGCCAGCGACGATTTCGAGCTGGCGCTAGTCGCGGGCGACCCCGGCGGCCGACGAGCACGGCTTCGCATGGCTCAACTTCACCATTCCGCGCGAGGCGTCCCCCGGAACGGCGCACAACCTCACCCTGCGTGCCAGCAGCAGCTCGATGCAGGAGCAGGTGGCGCTGCGGCTGGAAGTGCTGGCGCCTTCAGGGCTGGGCCTCTGGCCGCTCGAGGAGGGCAACGACCGTGCCTTCGTCGACCCCGGCGCGACCGCCTTTTTCGACCTGCAGGTGCTGAACCACGAGGAGACGCCGCTCGACGTCACGCTCGCGGCGTCGCTGCCGGCCGGCTGGAGCGCCAGCTTCGACAACGCCAGCGACTGGTCCAAGTCAGTCCCGGCCGGCGGCGCGGCGACCGTTTCTCTCGGAATCACCGCTCCCGACGACGCCGAGGCGGTCGAGACCGCGCACGCCGTGATTGAGGCGACGTCGGACTCGCGGCTGGTGCAGTTCCATGCCAACGTCACAGTCAACCAGGATTTCGGCGTCGCGGTCGCGATGCCCCCCGAGGCGAAGCTGCTCGGTAACGTCTCGACGACGCTGCGCTTTACAGTTACCAACAACGGCAACGGCGGTGACTCGCTCGAAATCACGGTCGGCGGCGCGTGGGTCAGTGGCTCGACCGAGGCACTGCCGTTCGCGCCGTTCGAGTCGCGCGAGCTGACCGTCATCGCCAACCCTGGAATGGAGGCGCCCGGGACGCTGGCGCAGCTGAGCGTTACGGCACGTTCGCTGACCGCCGACGAGGCGGGGCTCGACGTTGAGGCGAGTAACAGTAGTGCGCTGGTCGCGACCGGCCTCCAGCTGCTGGCCGCCCCGGAGGGCCCGGTAGCGCCGGGCGAGACGGTGCAGTTCCTCCTCGGTGCGGTTGCGCTCTACGACCCCGGCAGCGCGACGACGCGGCTGGTCGTAGAAGCGCAGGGCGACGACGCCAGCTGGGCGACGGTCGCCGACATCGAGGAATTCGACGGCCGTGACACCCTCGTCGTCGGTGTGGGCGTGCCGGAAATCGTGAGCGTCAATGTCACCGTCCCGACCGACACGACCGCCGGCGCGCACACGATTACGCTGCGCGCCGAGGATTACCATGAGTCGGCGCACGTATCGACCGTTGCGCTGGAACTCGAGGTTTCGCAATCCCACGGCTTCTCGCTGCTGCTGGTTTCCGGGCCGGCGACCGCCGCCCCCGGTGGCGAGGCGAACTGGCTGGTTGACCTGCGCAATAGCGGCAACGGCAACGACAGCGCCACTTTCACGCTCGAGGGGTTGCCGGCGGGCTGGAACGTCAGCTTTACGCTCGACAACACCACGCTGGGGGCGGGCGAGAGCGCTGCCATCGGCTTGCGCGTCTCCGTCGCCAGCGACGCGACTGCCGGCAGCCACGGCTTCACGCTGGTCGCGCAGGGGGCGGACGCGAACGCCAGCCTGCCGCTCGAGCTGGACGTCAGCTCGACGCGCGGCGTTTCGCTGGTGATGACCAACTCCGCGTCGCAGGCCGACCGCGCCGGGCAGACTGTATTCTACCGCTACACCATCACCAACAGCGGCAATGCGGCCGACACCATCGAGCTGGACGCTAGTGGACTGCTCGCGACGCAGGGCAGCGCGGTCCTCGACTGGACCGTCGCGACCCTCGGCGCCGGCGAGGAGAAGCCGGGCTACCTGCGCATCACGGTGCCGGACGGCTCCGGCCCGTGGAGTGGCACGCTTTCGGCGCGCTTAAGCAACGATTCGGCCACGGTCGACACGGTCGCGCTTACGCTCGCCTCCGAGTCTGTCTCCGACGCCTACCTCGAGGAGCTGCGCATCTCGCCCTCATCGCCTGCGGAGGGCGACCGCGTCACCGCGTCGGTGACTGTGCTGGTGGGCGGCGCCGACCTTGATAGCGTCTACGTCGGTTTCTACCTCGATGGCACCTTAATCGGCGGCGAACGGGTGAACCAGATTGCCGCCGGCTGGCGCGACAAGGTTGTGACCGTCAGCTTCGACGCGACCGACGGCAGCCACAAGCTCGAGGCGGTGATTGACCCCGACAATGAAGTGGCTGAGAGCGACGAGTCTAACAACGAGCTCGAGCTCGCTTTCACCGTCGAGAAAGGTGGCGGATTGCTGCCGTTCTACCTGCTCTTCGTCGCGCTAGCGGTAGTCGGTGGCGCAGTCTACTACCGCTACCGTAACAGTGAGCGCAAGCCGCGCATGCGGAGCAAGGGGCCGATGCTCGCGGAGCCGGCCGTCAAGTTCCCGTTGGTGCTCAATTGCCAGCAGTGCGGCTCACGCGTGCGCGTCCCGCGGCCGGGCGCCTTCCGCTGTCCCGCCTGCAAGCACGTTGCGCGCGTCGAGCCCGATGGTGCCATCGTCGACCACGACGCGCCACGCGCCGAAGCTCCCGCGGCACCGCCTCCAGAGGAGCCGCCCGCGGCGGCTCTTCTGCAGACCGACACGCCTGCCGAGGCGCGCACGCCAGAAGCGGCGGCGCCCGCAGCGCCGCCGAACGAACGCAGCGCGCGCATGGCAGCGTTCTTCGGCAACGCGTCGCCTCCGTCGCGCGCGCCGTCGGCAGCTGACCCTCGGTCACGCGATGAGCGGCTGACGGAGCTGCGCGCAGCTCCGCCCGAGCCGACGGCGACCGAGCCGGTCGCTGCCACGCCGGAACCGGAGCTGCCCGTAGAAGCGGAGCCGGCGCCCGCGGCCGAGGAGGCTGAGGCCGAACAGCCCGAGCCGAAAAAGCCGAAGACGAAGGGACCGCGCGATTTCGGCCCCAGCATCGGCGGACTTGGATGAAGGTCGGGCTGGTCGGCAAGCCCAACGCGGGCAAATCCACGTTTTTCAGCGCGGCGACGGCGGCCGACGCGCAAATCGGTGACTACCCATTCACGACTATCGACAGCAACGTCGGCGTCGCGCACGTCCGCCGCGAGTGCCCTTGTGGCTCGCTCGGTGTCGAATGCGAGCCGCACAACTCGCCCTGTCTCGGTGGCACGCGCTACCTGCCGGTCGAGATGGTCGACGTCGCCGGCCTCGTGCCGGGCGCGCACAACCAGTTCCTCGACGACCTGCGGCAGGCCGATGTCCTTATCCAGGTCGTCGACGCCAGTGGCAGCACCGACCTCGAAGGCAACCACGTCGATGGGGCAGACCCCATGCGCGAGGTCGAGTTCCTCGCCGGTGAGCTGCACCACTGGCTCTCCGGAATCATCCTGCGCAACTGGAGCCGCTCAGCGCGTGCGGTCGAATCGGGCCGCGCGCTTGAAGATTTCATCGCCGAGCGGCTCGGCGGCCTCGGCTTTTCGCGTGAGCAGGTCGTCGCCGCCTTGCGCGAGTGTGACTTGCCGGCGAACGTGCAGGCGTGGGGCGACGCGGAGGGCCTTACCCTTGCGCAAAAAATGCAGGCGCTTGGAAAACCAATCATAGTCGCAGCTAACAAGGCCGACGTCGCGCCGGCCGAAAATCTGGCGGCGCTGGCGGCGGCGGGCGGAATCCCGGTCGCCGCCGACTACGAGCTGGCGCTGCGCAACGCCGCCAAGGCTGGCCTTCTCGAATACCGGCCGGGCGACACCGAATTCGCGCTCGCTGACGGCGCCAGCCTGAGTGACGTGCAGCGCGCTGGGCTCGAGCGCATCGCCGCGTTCATTTCAGGAGCCGGCGCCGATGGGGTCGGCACTGGCGTCCAGCGCTGCCTCGAGACGGCGGTGCTCGACCGGCTCGACCTGATTGCGGCGTTCCCGGTCGAGGACGAGACGCACTACGCCGACTCGCACGGCAAAGTTCTGCCGGACGGCTACTTGCTGCCGCGCGGTGCGACCGCGCTGGAGCTGGCCTACAAGGTGCACAGTGACATCGGCGACGGCTTCATCCGCGCCATCGACTGCCGCACGAAGCGCATCATCGGCAAGGACCACGTGCTGCAGGACGGAGACGTGGTGAAGATAGTCGCAGGTTGAGCGCTATAACCCCGCCTTCCCTGCGGCAACATGGATCTGGTGCGCGCGCAGCTGGACGCAATCGCGGCGCGGCTCGCGGTGCACGGCAGCGTCGCGCCGGGGGCGGAGTTCGCGGAGCTCGCGCCTGAGGTGCCGCCCGCGCTGGTCGCGGCGGTCGACGGCTCTTCGCGCATGCTGCTCGACGGCGGCGCCTTTGCGGTCGTGGCGCTGCGCGCGGGGCGCGTTGTGGTGCGCGATGCCGAGGAAGTGCTCGAGCGCGAGGCGCCGCTTGAGGTGCGGCTGCTCGAGGCCGACACCTTCGCCGACGAATGGAGCGAGTGCTACCGCGAGGCGACCGGCCGGCTGCCGTCAGAGCAGCCACCCGACCTGCAGGCGGCGCTGGAGTGGCTGCGCGAGCTGGCGGAGACCGAGGCGGCGCTCGCCGCACTCGAGGCGCTTGCCATTGCGGGCGCGCCCGGCTCCCTACTGCTGCTCGACGGTGCGCTGACGAGCCCGCACGCGCCGGCGCGCGACGCGCTGCGGTTAGTGCTCGACCGCGCTGACGCCGCTGGCGTGACCGTGGCGGCGGTCGCCAAGCGATCGTCACTGGCGCGCGACGGGGCGCCCGTACTGCCGGCGCTGATGCGCGACTCGCCCGATGGCTGCTGGCGCACGGCCCTGGACTGTGACAGCCTGGGGAAGTCGGGCGCGGTGCGGCTCAACCCCGCTTCGGAGTGGGCATTCCGGCTCGATGTCGCCGGCGGTGATTACGGCACGGTCGCGGCGTCGCTGGTCGCGCTGGCGCGTGATGCGGTCTATCCGGGCTACCCGTGGCCGCTAGCGCAGGCGCATAACCTGGTGCTTATCGACGGCGACCTGACGGATGCGCTGCGGCAGGCGCTACAGGGTGCGGCGCTCGAGCAGGGGCTGGCGCCGGGGGCATGGGACGTTTTATTCAGTGACTACCATGAGGTGCTCGACCGGAGCGTATGATGGAACTGGGACGAATTGTTGGCCGCAACGTAACCGAGGCGAAATTCCGCTGCCCCTACGGGGAATATCTGGCACTGGGTGAAATTGTTGTGGTCGAGGATGCCGAGACCGCGGAGCCGTATTACCTGCGGGTCTTCAACGTCACCTACGGCGCCGAGGCGTCGGGCGATGACTGGTTCGAGCGCACCGCCGGCCACATGCTGGCAATGGACGGTGCCGAGATGGAATACGGCTTCGCCGACAAGGAGCGCCGGCTCTACAAGCTCGCTTCGGCCAGCGTGCTGGGCGTGCTGCGCGACGGCAATTTTCGCCGCGCCAAGGGGCTGGTGGCGCATTTCTCCGGCGTGCGCCGTGCGCGCGACGCCGATTTCGAGTTCCTGCCGTCGGAGACACTGACTGTCGGGCGCTTGCGCAGCGGCGACGAGCCGCTGCCGCATCGCGTCGGGCTGGCGCCGGAGGCGCTGCCCTACCACATCGGCATTTTCGCGACGACCGGCATGGGCAAGTCCAACCTGCTCAAGTGCTTCTGCGCATCCGCGCTGGAGTCGGGGCAGGCGGGGTTGCTGGTGCTCGACCCGCACGGCGAATATTTCGACGGTGGCGTCCCCGACCGGCGCGGGCTGGTCCACCACCCGCGCGCCGACCGGCTGGCGGTCTACTCGTCGCGGCCGCTCTCTGGCAACTACAGCCAGCTACGGCTCTCGGCAAGCGAGGTCGAGGTACGCGACCTGCTGCACCTTTACGAATTCTCGGGGCCGCAGCGCGAGGCGCTTAACGCGGCGCGACAGCGCTACCAGCGCAACTGGCTGGTCGAGCTGAACGAGCGCAACGCCGAGCAGGTCTCCGAGGAATTGCACGGTGAGTTCCACCCCGGGACGATTGGCGTCATCAAGCGACGGCTGCGCTACCTGTGGCAGTTCGATTTGCTCTCGGGTGACCCCGGTGTGACGGCGTCCGAGGCGATTATCGCGCACCTTGACGCCGGCAAGGTGGTGCTGGTCGACACGAGCAACATGTTCGAGACCGAGGAACTGCTGGTCTCGATGGTGCTGGCGCGCGCGGTCTTCGAGTCGCACAAGGCGAAATACGCGCGGCCGAAGGAGTTTGCGAAGCTGCCACCGGTGCTGGTGACGCTCGAGGAGTCGCAGCGGCTACTCTCGGAGACGCGCGGCAACGTCTTCGCGCAGATTGCGCGCGAGGGGCGCAAGTTCCGCGTCGGCCTTTGCGCAGTGAGCCAGCAGCCGAAGCTGCTCCACTCCGAAGTTCTAAGTCAGTTCAACACGCTCTTCGTGATGGGGCTGGCCGACCGGCGCGACCGCGAGTCACTGCAGGCGTCCGCCAAGCAGGACCTGTCGCGGCTTGACATGGAAATCCAGACGCTTGCGGCGGGCGAAGCCATCCTGACGTCGCCGCACGTGCCGTTCGCGCTGCCGGTCGCGGTCGACCTTTACGAGGATTACCTGCAGGCGCTCCCGCCCCCTGAGGAGCAACCGCAACGGGCGAGCGATGACGGATTCTTCTGAAATCGCCGAGTGGCTCGCCCGTGTGCGCGCGACGGTCGCGACCGCCGCGCGCGACGCCGGCCGCGACCCCGCGGAAATCACGCTAATCGGCGTCAGCAAGCGCCAGCCGCTCGCCGCCATCAAGGCTGCATTCGAGGCCGGGCTGCGCGACATCGGCGAGAACCACGCTGACGAACTGTTGGAGAAGGCGGCCGCCTTTGCCCCCAACGGGCTGCGCTACCACTTCATTGGCCGGCTCTCGTCGCGCCGCGCGCGCAAGGTCGCCTGCCAGACGATGCTCATCCACACGCTCGACTCGCTGCGGCTGGCGCGCAAGCTCTCGCTCATTGCGCAGGAAGAGGGGCGCGAGGTCCGCGCGCTGGTGCAGGTGAACCAGGGCGGCGAAGCGACTAAGGGCGGCGTCGCCCCCGACGCGGCCGCGGCGCTGGTGCGCGACGCCGCCGCGCTTCCGGGGCTGAGCGTTGATGGGCTGATGTCGATTCCACCCTTCGACGACCGGCCGCGCGACTGGTTCCGGCAGCTGCGGCAGCTACGCGACGTGGTCGCCGCGGAAACGGGCATTGCGCTACCGGAGCTCTCGATGGGCATGTCTCACGACTTCGCGGAGGCAATCGCCGAGGGGGCGACGCTGGTGCGCGTCGGCACCGCGATTTTTGGTGCGCGCGACTAGATTACGACCCGCGGCTCCTGCTTGACGGTATTGAGCACCAACGAGGTGTTCGTCCGTTCAATGTGCGGCTGCGAAAGCGTCGACTTGATGAACGCGTCCATCTCGGCGCGGTCGCGGAACCGTGCCAGCACCAGCGAGTCCCACTCGCCCGTCACGTCGTAGACGCCGAAGACGCGTGGATGCTCGGCGACGAAGGCCTGCACGGCGATAATTTGGCCTTTGGCGATGCGCAGTTGCATGATGGCGGTGAGCGTGAAGCCCGCTTGCTCGGCGTCAATATCGGGCAGAAAGCCGCGCAGGACGCCCGTCTCGTGGAGCCGGCGTAGCCGGTTGCTGACGGTCCCCAGTGCAACGCCGGTGGCGGCCGCCAGCTCGCGCTGCGAGGCGCGGCCGTCGGCGTTCAGCGCCGCTAGTAGCGCGGAGTCGGTCCTGTCCAGCATGAATTGAACATTTGTTCAGTCTTATTAAGGTTTACTGTTGGTTTGCACAGTTTTTCCGCATTTGTTAAATAGAGTCTGCTACACTCTGGCCTGTTATTTATGGTGATGGCCGAACCGCGTAATGAGCAACTGGAGGGCGACGCAGAGACCGCTCTGACGGTCGGCTATCGCCGTTACCATATCGACACTGCACCGACGCCCGACCTGGCCGACCTGCCTCACCGCTTTCTCGTAGAAGTTGACCGCGTCGAGCTGCTGAAGCTGCTGGTAAAGGAGACGTGGGAATACTGGGGCAGCTGGGACGTGGTCGCCGCGCGCCCCTGCGTCTACGGCGTCTTTTCGGGGCCGATAGGGGGCTTCGCGCCGCGGCCGGAGCATTGCGTCGGCTGCCTGCGCTGCACCATCCAGCACCCCGAGGCGGTCACCATTCGCCACAACCCCGAGTGGAAGGCGTGGGGTGACACCTATCTGGCGCCGAAGCTGGTCGAAACCATCCTGTCTGAGGCGGCGCTGGGCGCGGTACCGGTCAAGGGGCAGGGCTATCGCGGGCGGTTCGGCGGCCCAGGCTGGGACCGCATCTGGACAGACATGTCTGAAATCGTGCGGCCGACGCGCGACGGCATCCACGGCCGCGAAGTCATCTCGACTATAGTCGATATTGGCTCGCGCCCGATGCATCTTGCCACCAACGGTGACGGCGAACGGCCGCGCTGCCTGCAACTGCAGCTGCCCATCCTGTTCGACTCGCCGCCCAAGTCGGCGCAGAGCGTCGAGATGGCGCGGTTGCTGGCGCACGCTGCCGAGGAGCTCGAAACGCTGGCGTTCCTGCCGCTGCCGCTGGTGCGCGAGGCGGTCGCCGCTTCGCCGGCGGTCGTCCCTCAACTGCGCGTCGCGGAGCTCGAGGCGCTGGTGCCAGCACCGCGCATGGTCGAAATCCTGGACGACGCCCCCGCCGCGCTTGCACTCACCGACGCTATCGTCTGCGAGCGGCTCCCGTTCGAGCCGGGCTGGCGCGAGGCGCTGCTGGCGTCGATTGCCGCCGGCGTGCGCGTCTTCCACCTTGTCGCAGACTACCACGGCCGCGGCGATGGCCGTTTCGTGCGCGACCTAGCGATGGAGGCGCACGCGTTGTTGGTCGAGAAAGGGCTGCGCGACATGGTGACGCTCATCGGCAGCGGCGGTATCGCAGCAGCCGAACATGTCCCGAAGGCGATCATCTGCGGCTTCGACGCCGTTGCGCTCGACACGCCGCTACTGGCGGCGCTGCAGGCACAGCCCGTGGGAAGCGTCACCGACGCCGCCACGGCCCGCTTCCGGTTACCCCCGTCGCTGAACGTTGAGTGGGGCGTCCAGCGGCTGAAGAATCTCTTGGCAGCATGGCGCGACCAGCTGCTCGAAATCATGGGCGCGATGGGACTGCGTGAGGTGCGGCGGCTGCGCGGGGAGCTCGGCCGCGCGATGTTCCAGCGTGACCTTGAGCGCGAGGCATTCGAGGGGATTGATGGCTATGAGTAGCGCTGCCCCCAGTCCGCTGCTGGTTGAGAAGGTCACGCACTACCTGCACCAGGGTTTCCACGACCACTCGCACGCGCTGCTCGAAGCCCCACCTGCTCTGGGCGACCCGCGTTGGACCGACGAGCTGATTATGGCGACCTGGTTCCAGGCCGAGCACGGCCGCCCCCCCGACGGCATCGAGCACCGCGTCGGCCGCTCGGGCGGCGGTTTCGACCGGCTCGACTTCAAGTTCCTGCCCGAGGGCGAATGGCTCGCGCACAGCGAGGATATCGGCACCGCGATTCCGCTCAACCGGCGCGACCCCGCACGGCGAACGCTCGAGATTGCACTTCCGATTTACGGCGGCGGGATGTCCTACGGCTCGGTCTCCGAGGAGGTGATGGTCTCTCGTGCCATCGCGGCGCAGGAGTGGGGCACGCTGACCTGCACCGGTGAGGGGGGCTACCCCGATGGGCTGAAGCCGTATGCCAACAGCGTCATCACCCAGATTGCGACCGGGCTATTCGGCGTGCGCGAGGAGACTATCCAGCGCGCGCCGATGATTGAGTTCAAGTATGCGCAGGGCGCCAAGCCCGGGCTGGGGGGGCACCTTCTGGGCGACAAGTCCACCACCACTGTCGCAGACATACGCGAGTCGGTGCCGTGGGTCTCGCTCTTTTCTCCGTTTCCGTTCCACTCGGTCTATTCGGTCGAGGACCATCGCAAGCATATCGACTGGGCCATGACCCTGAATCCCGAGGCGCTGATTTCGGTCAAGGTCTCGACGCCGATTGACGTCGATATGGTCGCCGTTGGCTCATACTACGCCGGCGCACACGTCTTCCACATGGATGGCAGCTACGGCGGCACCGGTGCCGCGCCCGAAATCGCGAAGAAGAACATCGCGATGCCGATTGAGCTCGCCATCCCCAAGGTGCACCGCCACCTTGAGCAGGAGGGCATCCGCGACGAAATCACACTGATTGCCAGCGGAGGCGTGCGCACCGCCTGGGACGTCGCGAAGGCGATTGCGCTGGGCGCCGACGGCTGCGTGCTCGGCACTTCGGAGCTCGTCGCGATGGGGTGCACCCGCTGCTCCAACTGCGAGCGGGGGCGCGGCTGCCCCTTTGGGCTGACGACGACCGACCCCGAGCTGAAGGAGTGGGTGCACCCCGACTGGGGCGCCATGCGGGTCGGCAATCTCTACGCTTCATTCCAGTGGCAGCTGCGCGACATCCTGCGCAAGCTCGGGCTCGGCGCAATCGCCGAGCTGCGCGGCCGCCGCGACCTGCTGCGCTACATCCCGGAGGAGTTCGACGCATGAGCCGCGACGGCTGGATTGAGGCTGTGACGCGCTCCCGCGCTGCGCTGCCGGAAGCGCAGCCGCCCGATGACGGGGCGGCCGAGGGCGGCTGCGGCGTCATCGGCTTTGCGTCGACCGTCCCGGTCGCCGGCCGCCACCTGCTGCAGGCGTTGGAGCAGATGCGCAACCGCGGCAACGGCAAGGGGGGCGGTATCGCCGCCGTAGGTCTCGACCCGGCGCAGTTCGGCGTCGACACCGAATTGCTCGAGCAGGACTACCTGCTCGCGGTCGCCTACCTTGATGATGAGGCTCGCGCGGAGGTCGAATCACTTATCAGGGGCGCCTATGAAGTCGACCATACCCACGAGTTCCCGGTCAGCGACGATTGGGAGCGGATCGAGGGGCTTGAGGTGCGACCGCCCGATGTGGCGGTCTACTTCGTGCGGCCGCGCGCCGGGATGCTGGCGGCCTTCGGCGAGGGAGTCGAGATGCCGCACGGGCTGCCGCCGACCGGGCGCGAGTTGGCCGACGAGTATGTCTTCCAGACTTCATTCCGGCTTAACCGTGAATTCTACGCCGGCGACCGCGGGACGCAGGCGTTCGTGTTGAGCCACGGGCGGAACCTGCTGGTGCTGAAGATGGTTGGCTACGGGGATGACGTCATCCGCTGCTACCAGCTCGAGAACTTGGACGCGCATGTCTGGATTGGCCACCACCGCTATCCCACGAAGGGCAAGGTATGGCACCCCGGCGGGGCGCACCCTTTCGTCGGGCTGAACGAGGCGCTGGTCCACAACGGCGACTTCGCCAACTACGAGTCAGTCTGCGACTACCTGGTGCAGCGCGGGCTGAGGCCGCTGTTCCAGACCGACACCGAGGTCTCGGTACAGGTATTCGACCTGCATCATCGCCTCTATGGCTACCCGCTCGAGTGGGTCATAGAGTCACTGGCACCGACAACCGAGCGTGACTTCACATTGCTGCCTCCCGACAGGCAGGAGCTCTACAGCCAGCTGCAGGCGACCCACATCCACGGCTCGCCAGACGGCCCCTGGTTCTTCATCATCGCGCAGTCGGTTCCGGACGCGTGGCGGCTCATCGGCATCACCGACACCAGCATGCTGCGCCCGCAGGTTTTCGCGTTGCAGGAGGGCGAGGCGCAGATTGCCTTCGCTGCGTCTGAGAAGCAGGTAATCGACGCAGCGCTCGAGTCGCTCTCAGAGGAGGACGGCCGTTTCTGGCCTCGCGCCGACCGCTACTGGAACGCGCGCGGAGGGTCGCATACCGACGGCGGCGCGTTCATCTTCTCTGTCGTCCCCGACGGCGACGGCTTCCGGCTGCAGTGTACCAACAAGTTTGGCGAGCGCATTACTCTCGGCGACGCGCCACAGCCGCATACGCTCCTGCATGAGGAGGCGAGCGAGGCTGGGGTCACCCCGGACGCGCCAGCGGAGGAGGCGTTTGTCGCCTTCCGAGAGGCGGTGCCGGAGTGGGGTTACGGAGAACTGCGCGGCTTCCTGCACCAGGTCGAAAAACGACCACGCCACGAGGCGGTCGCGCTGCTGACACTGATGCTCGACCGGCGCTACCCGACCGGCCGGCTGCGCCGCAGTTCTCTGCTGGCGCTAGTCGATGAATTGTTTGAGCGCGCCTTCACTTCGGTCGCTGCCGACGAGTGCGATGCATACTGTACCGGCAAGGGCGACCCGGACGGCCGCACGGTCGCGCTCGACGCCCGGGGCTTCGATATCGAGGGACCGGGCTCGCTGGCGATTGCGGTTGGCGAACTGGTGAAGACGGGCTGGCACAATTTTGTTATCTTCGGCTGTCACGGACACCGCTTCATCGCCAACGGCTTCGGCGCCGACAGCGACGACATCCGCATCGACGTCTACGGCTCGTCGGGTGATTACCTTGGTTCCGGACTGGACGGCGCGCGCGTCGTGGTGCATGGTAACGGACAGGATCAGCTGGGGCAGATCCTGAAGGCGGGCGAGCTGGTGGTCCATGGTGACGTCGGGCAGACGTTCATGTATGGTGCCAAGGGCGGACACGTATTCGTGCTGGGCAACGCTGCCGGGCGACCGCTCATCAACTCGGTCGGCCGCCCGCGCGTAGTCATCAACGGCACCTGTCTCGACTACCTGGCAGAGTCGTTCATGGCGGGCGACCCGCTCAATGACGGCGGTTTCGTCATCCTCAACGGCTTCGAGTGGGATGACAACGGCGAGCTGCGCGAGCTGCCGACGCCCTACCCAGGCGGCAACCTGTTTTCGCTCGCGTCAGGCGGTGCCATCTATGTTCGTGATCCGCACCAGCGCGTCAGCACAGACCAGCTGAACGGCGGCGATTTCGCCCCCTTCACCAGCGCCGACTGGGCAGTGGTGGAGCCATTGCTGAAACAGAATGAGCGCGAGTTCGGCATACCGGTCACGCGTTTGCTCGAGGTGGACGGTCAGCCGCGCCGGCCGGGCGAGGTCTACCGCCGCATCCAGCCCGCAAAAGTCAAGGCTCTGCAGGCCGAAGAGATGTGGATTGCGCACGCTAAAAATGGCTGACGACCAGTATTTAAAATGGGAGAGGTGGTTTTTAGGGCGTTAGCGCAGCAGCCCTGCGACCGCCCCGGATGTTGCCTCCTCCAGCGAGTCTAGTAGCAGCTCAGCCTCGCTCAGCAGTTCACGCGGCCGCGTCGTCGCGACCGCCAGACAGGCAAAGCCCCCCGCGTGCGCCGCCGCTACTCCGCTTGGTGCATCTTCCACCACGACGCAGCGGTCCGGCGGCAGCCCGAGCAGCTCCGCGGCGCGCAGGAAGACGTCGGGCGCCGGCTTGCCGCGCGGGACTTCGTCGCCGCACGCCGCGGCCGCGAACGCGTCGCCGAAAGGCATCTCGGCTAGCACCATCTCCAGGTTACCGCGAGGTGTCGAGGTGCCGATTGCGAGCCGCCATTCATCACGCCGCAGTGCCTCCACGAACTTGGCAACGCCCGGTAGAGGCTCGAGCTTTCCGCGCGCAAGCTTGCGGTAGTATTCCTCCTTGCGTACCGCGTGCGCCTCTAGCTCCGTTTCCGGCAGTGGTCCCAGTGTGGCGGTGATGATGGCGTCGTTGCGCTTACCGTGGTGCTCGCGGAACCATGCCTCGTCTACCTCTTCGATAATGTCGATTTTGCGCGCCCAGCGCTGCCATGCACCGAAGTGGAACATCGAGGAGTCGACAATCACGCCGTCCAGATCGAAGATAACGCCGCGGGGAGGCATGGGGTCGTACCGAACTCAGTAGTTATTGACTTCAGTCCTGAAGTACCTGTAGAAGCAGAACATCGCGACAGCCCCCAGTATGTGCCATAGTGCATGTCCTTGCAGCAGAGAGTCCGGATCGCACATCTCACCACCTTGCTGGCTCGCTCGCCAGATGAAGCTTGCTAGCAGGTATGCTGCGGAGCCACACCAGAAATAGGGTGTATGGGTTCGTTGCAGTCTGATTTCGTCAAGCCGGTAAAGGAACCACGCCAGCAGCGCCATGAAGATTATGACGCCGACCTGCTCGCGAATGAAATCGACAGGATTGTAATTCACGAGTATAATTATCCCTGCAATCGGCACCAGGAAGATTGCAAGCGGCTGTTGCTGGTATCTGATAGCCGTCTCCTGCGCCAGCCAGATGGCAATTGCGAAACCCCAGACAAATAGTCCAATACCGTATTGCCAGTGCAGCACGCTCAACAGTGCGTTGGTCCCGAGGTAGTACGCGAGAAATTCTCGTTCATTCCACCTGAAGAAGCGTGAGAAGTTGTAGAACACCGGCATCGTGATGTACATCATCATGCCGCTGAGATCTAGCCAGCCTCCCCAGTCGGTGTTGAAGCCGTGCATCGCGAAGCTGCCGACGCCGACAGCGGTGCACGCCATCCCATACATGAGCGTGAACCAGCTCCTGTTAGACAGGGAAGGAAGACCGTCTCTCGAGTCGTATTGCATCCTCCAGAGTACGTAGAGTCCTACTAGGATGAAAGGTAGGTTGGACCACGTGTTGGCCGGTTCACGGATGACGCCCGCCTGTATTCGCTCGCAATATCCTGCTTCCTCGCCAATGCCGCTGTCGGACTCGGCGCCCCAGCTATCGTCGTTTAGTGTATAGGTGAGCGCGAAGATGGCAAAGATTGCAACGATACCGACGAGGACGGCGAAGAACTCCCAGCGTTCGCGGAGGTATTCGTTGTCAATCATAGTTTGGTAGGCATATACTGGGGTGGTGGGCCCGCCTGGATTTGAACCAGAGTCAATGGCTCCCAAAGCCACAAGGATGCCAAACTACCCCACGGGCCCGCAGTCCTCGTGAGCGGGGGCGGTAATTCAAATTGTTGGCCGCTCAAGCAGGTAGTGCGGCACCCGCTGCGTGTCACAGGTGCCACACGTCCCCGTCTTCGTCGGACGCATGCCTGTATAGCGGAAGCCGAGCCGTCGCAGCACCGCTTGCGAGGGGCGGTTGCCGGGGAGCGTGCTGGCGATAACGCTCTGGAGCGCCAGTTCGCGGAAGCCCCACTCCAGCAGCGCCGCCACCGCCTCGGTCGCGTAGCCGCGGCCCCAGCGGGCGCGCGCGACCCAGTAGCCCAAGTCCGCTTCTTCGTCACCCACAATCGTCAGTCGTACGCCACCGACGAGCGTGCCGGAGTCACGCAGCGCTACGATGCCTTCCCAACCTTTCTCAAGCGCAGCGGTGCGATGCATGAAATTGCGCGCATCAGCGAGTGTGTAGGGCTGCGGCAGGTTGCAGAGCCAGTCGCTGATCGCCGGCGGGGCGATGGCGGCCGCCAGTGGCTTCAGATCCTCTTCGCGGCAGGAGCGCAGCCGCAGCCGCTCGGTGAGCAGCTCCATTGGCACTACTCCTCGAATTCCATTTCCGCGTCGGCGACCTCGGCGGTTTCGCCGAACTGGAGCGGCTCGGGAAAGTGGCGCAGCACGACGACGTCGTCGAGATCCTGCACCCAGCGGTAGGGCACGATGATATTGGCGCTGTTGGGGACCAGCCGCGGTTCGGTGCCGGTAATGTAGAGGCTGTCGATGCGGCGCGTGCTCGTATCGAGCCGCACGTCGTGGACCGTGCCGAGGTGGGCGCCGCGGCGGGTGTAGACCGACAGCCCGATAATGCGCGAAGCCTCGTGGAGCATGGCCGCCGATTGCAGGCGGGCTTAAGGCGTTTCGTTCCACAGCGTATTTATATGGGGGGCGGGTGCCGCGGCTGCATGGGTCAGGTCAGGCCGACTTACATCAAGCGTATCGCCATCGAACTGGTGAAGAACCACGGCGACCGCTTTACCGATGACTTCGACCACAACAAGCTGCAAGTTGCCGAGCTGACCGACGTCAGCTCTATCTCCATGCGCAACCGCATCGCCGGCTACGCCACCCGCTATCGCAAGCAGGAACAGGCGTGACCAAGTTCGACGTCGTCGTCGAAGGAGCAGGACCGGCAGGCGCTACGGCAGCATACTACCTCGCGAAGCAGGGCCGCTCGGTGGCGCTGGTCGACCGTGCGAAATTCCCTCGCGAAAAAGCGTGTGGTGGCGGCCTCTGCGTCCACATTGAGGAGTTCGACCACATCGTCGATAACTGGGACGACTTCCTCGAGAGCAAGTGCACACGCGGTATTGTCTACGGGCCGGACGGCCTCGCCGTCGACTACACGCAGGAGACTCCGTTTTTCTACAACATCCGTCGCTACACTTTCGACAACAAGCTGGTCGAATATGCGGTCGAGGCGGGCGCGACGCTGTTTGAGGGCGTCGCGGTGAAGGATTTCCAGGTCGAGTCCGACAAGGTCGTTACCGAATTGCGCGATGGGAGCACGCTCGAGAGCGAAGTTATCATCGGCGCTGGCGGCGCGTTCGACATGGTCGCGCGCCGCATCCGAGCCGACGAGGGGCTGCCGATGAAGTGGGCCGACGAGGATATCGCGACCGCGCTCTACTTCGAAATCGAGGTCGGCCGCGAATACATGGATGCAGTTTACGGTCCTGAGCGCATCTCGATGGCGCATATCAAGTTCAACGGACTCGACGGCTACGGCTGGTCATTCTCGAAGGACACGGTGCTGAATGTCGGCATCGGCTGCCCCCGCTCGACCATCCGCCGCGCGAAGGCAGATAATCCGGGGTGGGACGAGCGGCAATACCTGCTCGACTACGTCGCGACGCTCAAGGAGCAGAGGTGGTTCCCGCGCGACCTTGAAGTCAGCCGCGACATGCTCGCCGGCTCAAACATCCCGGTCGGCATGGGGCTGCAGCCGAGCGCCGGCGACCGCATGATAGTCATCGGCGACGCCGGCGGCTTCGTCTCGCCGCTCTCGGGTGAGGGACTCTACTACGCAGTAGACTCGGGACGGCTGGCGGCGGAGACGCTGGAGGGGCTGTTCGAGGGCGACCAATTCTCCAAGGCGGAGCTGATGCACTACCACCGCGCGTGGCGCAACAAGTGGGGCGACGACCTGGAGTGGCTCAAGGTGGCGTGGCACCTGCTGATGTTCATGCCCAGTTCGCTCATCCGCTACGCCGCGCTCGACGAGGAGACCAAGATGTTCTTCACTCACATGTTCGTCGGCTCGATGCCGGCCTACCAAATCAAGAACAGGGTGCTGGCGCTGATTGCAGAGGGTGTGCTGAAGCAAGATGTCCTGCCGCTCCTGCAGCGGCGTGAGGTCCTGGTGCCCGAGGTCAGGTCGCCCGCAGCCTGAAGTCGAAACCTATAAGAACAGTAGTCCGGGGTCGCCACGCGATGTCGGCTGACGAATCCTGGGATGAAGACTGGGACGACGATTACGAGGAGACCATATTCGGTATGCCGGTGCGCACCTTCCGGATTAGCGTGGCAGCCGTCCTCGCGGTACTGCTGCTGCTCGTCGCCTCGCTGGTCTCGACCAGTTTCGGCCTCTACAGCGGCGTCGGCTCGGTGACTATCGCCGCCAACTACGATGGCTTCGGTCCGCTCGACGAGGAACTCAAGTTCAAGGTCTACCTGACTTCGCCCACCCTTGGCCGCCTTGCGACCGACTCAGGCAGCTACGCGGTGAGCTACGACCACGAGGTGCGCGCGCACGGCAGCTTCAGCTACTCCAAAGCGGGAATTGGTACCGTGACCATCCCGGTCACCGACTTCTTCGTCGCCAACGGTGAATACACTATCACCGTCAGCGCCGGCGACGCGAGCGATTCCGTGAGCATGGATATCTCGCGCAACGCCGACTACGCGATTGGAATCGTCAATTTCTTCGGCGGTACCTTCGACGACTCGCGCTATACCGAGTCGTTCGCAAGCGACCCGCAGGTAACGCTCAGCTTTACCGACTCGGCCGGACCCGGAGGCGAGCTGGTGTTCCCGGTCGCCAACGGTTACTTCGATATTTTCTACTTCGAGAACTCGGACTACAACAACAAGGACAGCTGCGACGGTGACTGCGACGACAACTACGAGGCCAACAAGTGGAACGGCTGCTACTGGAACAGCGCCGTGACCGGCTGTTCCCCGTCCGGTGGCCGCTCCTCATCCGACTGGAATGACGAGGATAACCTCGTCCAGCGCTTCTTCTTCAACGTCTCCGGCGACTCCTACTCCTGGAACCTGCAGGACGAGGGCGTCCAGTACGGCAATAGCATAGACTACACCATCCCGCTCGACAAGGAGACCCTCCGCCAGCACGAGCAGGTTGACTTCACCATCGTTATCCACTTCACCAACACATTCGCTGAAGCCAACTGCGGTAACATTGAGAACACCGACTGCGACCGCGAACTCGACCGCGACGAAAAGGATGGCCGCTCCGACTGGGAGTGGTTTGCACTGGAAGGGAAGTAAAACGTTAGCTTTGCTTCCACGCCCACGCTGACGGCAGCACCGCCAGTGCGCAGAGCGCCGCCATCACCTGCGGTGCCTCCCACTGTACCAGCGCCAGCACCAGCAGCGGCGCGCCGAATGAGAGCCCGAAACGCAGCGCGAAGGTGAAGCCGTAGAGCACCGCGCGCCCTTCGGTATCGGTCAGCTCCGCCAGCCGGGTGTTCAGCGCCGGCTGGCTGCCGTAGGTGAACGCGCCGAAAACCGCCATCCCTGCCGCCGCGAGCCAGAGCCCGCCTGGTAGCGCCCCCGTCAGGCCACCCGCCAGCAGCGTCGCGCCGGCGAGCACCCCCAGCGCGGCGACGAAAATCACCACGCCGGCGCCATACCGTTCGATGGCGCGGCCGGCAGCCAGCGTGCCGGGGATACCGGTGACGGTCGCGACCGCAATCAGCAAGGCGACCGTCGGCGCGGCGCCTTGCGGGGTCGCCCCCAGTGCAGCCAGGAAATCCTCGACCTCGAGCGGCGTGATAACCATCACCGACCGGAACGCGAAGCCGTTCAGCGTCGAAGCGGATTGCAGCGCGATGACCGGCAGTGTCAGTAGCACCAGCAGCGCACTGCGGCCGCGCACGGCGGAAACCGCGGGCGCCGGTACCGTGCCGAGCCCGAGCAGCAGTGTCGCTACCGCTCCTGCGGCGAAAAGCCCCAGGACGCCCTGCGGGCCGACCCACGGCCAGGTCGCGGCGAGCAACGGGCCGGCAACCTGCCCGATGTTGCCGCCGACGCCGTTGCGCGCCAGCGCGCGGCCGGTACCGTTGGGGTAGGCTTCGGCCAGCACCGCCATCCCGGCCGGGTGGTAGGCGGCCAGCCCGGTGCCGCAGATGACCAGCGCGGGGCCGGTCTGCGCGGGCGATGCGGCTGCCAGCACAAGGCCGGCGGCCGCGAGCGCCAGCCCGCCCGTCATGGTCTCGCCGGGGCGCTGCGCCGCAAGCCATCCTGCGGGGAAGGCGCCGAAGCCGTACGCCATCCCGCCCAGCGCGAACCAGCCCACCAGTTCTGCGCGTGTCCAGCCGTCGGTCGCGACCAGCCCCAGGATGAGTATCGGGATTCCGAGCAGCACTGCGTGGGTGTAGCCGTGGTTGACGGCGAGATACCAGTCGAGCCGCTTCACTGGAAGTCCGCCATCTTGGTCACCAGGAACCAGAGATTGCGGATGCCGTCTTCCATTGTATTCAGCTTTACGTCGCCAATCCGCGCGCGGTATTCAACCGGGATTTCGAGCACATTCAGCCCGCGCCGGAAGGTCTCGATTTTTATCTCTTCCGAGAGCGGCATCCCGTCGCTGGTGAGCTTGATTTCTTTTAATATACATCGTCTGAAAATCCACATACCGGATTGTGAGTCGTGGATGTGGATTCCGTGCAGGATATTGGTAGCCTGCGTGAGCGACCAGTTGCCCACCTTGTGGGTCATTGACATCGCGTTGGGGTCCATCATCGAGAGCCGGTTGCAGGTGATGAAATCCAGCTCGCGGTTGAGCAGCAGCGCCAGCACGTGCGGGATGACTTCGGCCGGGTAGGTCGTGTCGCCGTCGAGCGTCGCGATAAACTCGCCCGTCGCGGCGGCGAAGCCGGTCTTGTAGGCGCGACCGTACCCCTTGCGAGGCTCGTTGATTACGCGCGCGCCACGCTTCTCCGCCTCGGCTGCGGTGGCGTCGGTCGAGTTCCCGTCCACGACGATGTTGTCTACCTGCAGCCAGGGGGCCGATGGATTCGCCCTCGTTGAGCGTCGGGATTACGACAGTCAGGGTCCGCATCGGCCGGCGGATGGCGCCCCCGTTTTAAGGGCGTCCACGCTCGACTGGCGTGAGCCTGCCATTGCGCAAGGGGCTAGCGGCGCTGTCGCTGTTCCTGGGGCTGATGCTGATGCTGGTATGGCACCATTGGGCCGACAGCACGCTGCCTCTCCTCGCGGTCGGGCTGGCACTGACGCTTGGTGGCGTCGTGCTGGCGGTACAGGCGCTGCGCGACTCCGCGCCTTAGCATCTCCTCCCCCGCTGTCATCAACGTCACTTGCTACTAGTCTCAAGTTAGAGACTATTGCTTTCAAATCCCCGTGGCGGGTGGCGCGGCGATGGGAGCGATTGAGACCCACGGGCTGACGAAGCGGTTCGGCGAGCTGGTCGCGGTCGACAACCTCGATCTCGATGTAGCCGAAGGCGAAATTTTCGGCCTGCTCGGCCCCAACGGCGCCGGTAAGACCACCACTATTTCGATGCTGGCGACGCTGCTTGGCCTAGATGGTGGCAGCGCCTCGGTAGCGGGCTTCGATGTCGTGCGACAGCCGTCGAAAGTGCGCGAGCAGATGGGTATCGTGTTCCAGGACCCATCGAGCGACGACATCCTGACCGGCCACGAGAACCTCTACCTGCACGGGCTGATGTATGGCGTCCCGCGCGCAGTCATCCCGGGTCGTATCGAGGAGGCACTGGAGCTGGTGCAGCTCAAAGGGCGCGAGCACGACCTCGTGCGCACCTACTCGGGCGGGATGCGTCGCCGCCTCGAGCTGGCACGGGGTCTGCTGCACCACCCCCGCATCCTGTTCCTCGACGAGCCGACCCTTGGGCTGGACCCGCAGACGCGACAGCGCATCTGGACGCACATCGAGTCGATTGTCGCCGAACGGAAAGTCACGATTATCCTGACGACGCACTACATGGAGGAGGCGGATCGGCTCTGCGACCGCCTTGCCATCATTGATTTCGGCCGCATCGTCGCGCTTGATTCCCCCACGGCACTGAAGGCGGTCGTCGGCGGCGACACGGTCCAGCTCGAGGTCGCTGATGCCGCGGCAGCCGTAGCGGCGCTGGAAGCGCTCGAGTGCGTCAGCCGCTGCGAGGTGCGCGACGGGCGGCTTGACGTCGCGGTGCAGGATGTGGCGCAGAACCTGCCCGCCATTTTTGCCGCGGCGGGCGACATCGCCAGTTTCAGCGTCCGCAACACCACGCTCGACGACGTCTTCCTGCACTACACCGGTCACGACATTCGCGACGAGGGTGCCGAAGGCGTCGCGAAGCACATGCATCGCGTGCGGAGCGTGAACCGATGAGCCAGCTATCGGGGCTCTACGCCATTTGGCTGCGCGAAGTCAAGGTCTTCTTCCGCGAGTATTCGCGGCTAGTCGGGAGCGTACTTACACCGCTTTTATGGCTCGTCGTGGTTGGCAAGGGCATCGGCGCCTCCATCGTGGACGACGAGAGCTTTGGCGGGGTCGGTTACGATACCTTCATCTTTCCCGGAATATTGTGCATGACTGTCCTGTTCCAGTCGGTATTCTACGGACTCTACATCGTCTGGGACCGGAAAATCGATTTCCTGAAGGAGGTGCTCGCGGCACCACTTAATCGCTCGACCATCTTCCTCGGTAAGGTGCTGGGCGGGGTCACCGACTCGATGGTACAGGTCACGATAATTGTCATCATGGGTTACTTCATCTTCCCCGAAGCGACCTACACTATCCAGAGCCTCGCTGTGGTTTATCTCTTCATGTTCCTGCTTGCCGTGACGATGACCTCCATCGGGCTGATTATCGGCTCGCGCATGGAGTCCCCGGAGGGGTTCTCGCTGGTAGTGAGCCTAGTTGTCTTCCCCATGTATTTCCTCAGCGGTGCGCTCTTCCTGAAGAAGAACCTGGTTAACGAGGCGCCCTACCTCTACTGGGCGACGGTCGCCAACCCGGTCAGCTACGCGGTCGACGCCATCCGCTACACGCTGCTGCCGGTCGAGGCGTTCAACGAGTTCGGGCTGGCGCTCGACCTCGCGGTGCTGGGCGGCTTCTGCCTCGCGCTGCTCGGTGTCGGCACGCTGGCGTTCCGCACTATGCGGCTCTAGGCCGGGGTGTGGCGCACGATGCCGCCCGCCTCGCGGACGACCTTGCCGAACTCGGCTGACTGCGCCAGCCGCTTGCTGCTGAGGACGGGTCCGTCCTGACAGACGAGGTCGCGGTCAATAGTGCAAACTCCACACAGGCCGACGCCGCACGCCATGTAGCGCTCGAGGCAGAGCTCGGCCGGGACGCCGTTGGCGAGCGCCCATGCCAGAGCTTTGACAAGCATCGGCTCGGGGCCGCAGCTGTAGAGCCTGTCGGGGCTGCGCCCGTCGAGAAGGTCGGTGACGAAGCCGGGGTGGCCGGCGGAGCCGTCGTCGGTCGCGATTTCGACCGTCCCGGGGAACTCGTCGCGGTGGAAGATTTCGTCGCCGGTCGCGCCGCCCAGCAGCGTGACTGGCTCGACGCCGCGCGCGGCGAGCGCCTGTGCCAGGAAGAGCAGCGGCGGAGCCCCGACGCCGCCGCCCATCAGCAGTGGGCGCTGCGCATCAAGCGAAAATCCGTGGCCGAGCGGCCCCGTGACAGCGAGCGTGTCGCCGGGCCGGCACACTAGCAGCGCCTTCGTGGTCGGGCCGAGGTCCTTGACCGTCAGCCGCAGCCGCCCCGGTTCCCAGCCGGCGACCGACATCGGCACCGCGTCGCACACTTCGCGGCCGAACCCGGAGGGCGGGCGGCGCAGTGCGACCATCACGAATTGCCCTGGTGCCGGTTGCTGCTGCCAGCCGTTGCGTGGTGCGAGCCAGAACGAATGGCCAACACTAGTGCGGTTGTCAATGGTCGTGATTTCGGCCGCGACGGGCCGCATCACGGCAGCCACTCCAAGGCGTTGCCGCGGAATTGCTCGAGGTTGGCGTAGCCCTTGCGCTCCATCCAGTCGCCTAGTTCGGCGGCGATTTCGCCCAGCCGTTCCGGGTTGCCGCCAAGCGAGGTCCCGATCTGCACCGCCTGCGTGCCGCATAGGAGATACTTCGCCGCGTCTTCGCCGCTGGAAATACCGCCGATGCCGATGACTGGCGTTGCGTGGCCCGCATCGCGTAGCGCGCGCACTGTCTTGAGGACGCAGCGCAGGCCGATGGGGAGCAGTGCCGGCCCCGAAAGGCCGCCGAAGGCGTTGCCGAGCACCGGCGCTTCCAGTTCGGTATCAATATCGAGCGCAGGCATGGTGTTGATGGCGCTGATAGCGGCGGCCCCGGCTTCGGCACAGGCGACGGCGACGGCGCCGATGTCGCTGGCGTTGGGCGAGAGCTTGGCGATGACTAGCAGGTGCGCAGCAGCAGCGGCGGTCGCCGCCGCCGCTGCGTCGGGGTCCTGCGCAGTTAGCAGCCCCGTGTAGGCTGCCTGTGGGTGTGGGCAGCTCAGGTTGATTTCGGCCAGCTTCGCGCCCGCCCCGGCGACGCCTGCCGCCAGTTCGCCGAACTCCGCGGGCGTGTCAGCGACGAGGTTGGGGATGACCGGTACCTTGCCGTCGCGTAGGTCGAACTCGTCGAGGAATTCGGCCAGCCCGGGATTGGGCAGCCCCATCGCGTTCATCCAGGTCCCTGGCGCGACTTCCGCCACCGTCGGGCCAGCGTAGCCGGGACGCGGCTTCAGTGAGATGGACTTGGTTACGAGCGCACCAGCGCCAGCGTCAGCCATTCGCGCCAGAATACCCGGCGTCGAGTCAAGGATTCCCGAGGCGAGCAGGATAGGATTGACGAGTTCTAGCCCCGCCAGTTCCACACGCATGTCAACCACGCTGCTGCCTCCGGCCCGCACTCGCGCCAGCCCCACTTAAAGGCCAGCTTTGCGAGAGGATTACTCGCGCAGGATGAACTGCGACTGGCAGTGCGGGCAGCCCAATTGGACCGGCCGTTGCGGGGTCGCGACGCTGATTTGCCCTTGGCAGGCGGGACACGCCAGCTCGAGCGGACCGTCATAGTAATCATCGAAATAATCATCATCATCGCGTAACCGGTTCCACGCCATCGCACCGCCCGCCAGCGTGACTGTCGCGAGCAGCAGCAGACCCAGCAGCCGCACCCAGTCGGTGCCGCCGTCCCCGCCTCCGCCGCCCGTGCTGGTCACGGCGGGGCTGACGACGACACTGACCGCGGCGGTCGCGACCCCTCCGCGTTCGTCGGTTACTGTGAGCGTGGCGGTGTAGGTTCCCGCCGTGTTGAAGATGGTCGTGAAGCTTACCGTCGATTGCTGGCTGAAAGGCATTCCGCCTTCGTTGACGACGCTCCACGCATACGCCAGCTGCGCGTTATCCCCGTCGGGGTCGCTCGAGCCGCCGGCCGAGAAGGTGACCTCCTGCCCTGTGATGGCGGCGAGCGGGGTCGCGGTCCAGCCGCCGCCGGGCAGCATCGCCTGCGCGACCGCCAGCGGCTGCTGGTTTGCGGGCGGGCTGACCATGACTATCGCCTGACGGGAACTCTCGTCGGCGGTCGCGGTGAGCTGGATTGAGCCGGCGGTCGCGGGGGTCCAGCTGAACAGCACGTCGTCACTGCTACCGGCGGCAACCTCGACATATTGCTCGCCGATAGCGCCGCTGAATTCTGCCAGCTGTACGGTGACGCTCCCGTCGGCGCCGCCCTCGTTGGCGACCGTGACGGTCACGGTCGCCGCGACTCCCTGCGTCAGTGGCTGGCTCGTCGAGATGGCCTCGACGCTGAAGAGTGGTCCCGCTTCCTCAATCTCGAAATCGAATTCGGCCTCGTTGTTTGCGGTCGACGCCTCGGCCGGATCAGCGCCCGAGAGCACCACCTCCAGCCGGTGGTCGCCCGCCGTCGCTTCCCAGTCAACTGAAAGTGCTTCTTCCGCGCCGCCGTCCACCGCAAGGCCATCCCACGCCTCCAGCGCATTGCCGTCGAGCTCGAGCGTGACGTCCACCTCGCCGTCGGTCTGCCCGAGGTTGCGGACGACGAAGTTGATGGTGACGGTCACGCCTTCCTGCAGCGCCCCGTCGATTTCCAGCGCGGCGGCCGCGAAGTCTGGTTCGTCGGGCGGCGGCGCGACGCTGACCTCCAGCGACCGCTCGTCGTTACCCGAATTCTGGTCCTGCGGCTCGACGTTGACGATGCGCGCCGAAAGCGAGCGGTTGCCTTCGCTGGCAGTCCACTCGGCGCCGATTTCCATTTCACCACCCGCTACCAGCGCGTCTCCGTCAATCGTCGCGAAGCGGCTGCTGCCTTCGTAGAAGCGCACCTCGAAGCTGTCGGCTGGCTCGTCACCCTGGTTGCGCACCGTCGCTGTCACCGTGACCGGTTCGTTGTGGATCGGCTCCGCCGGGTCGGTCGCGAGCGCCGCCAGTGCCAGGTCGACGCCTTGCGGCGGCGGCGCGACGCTGACTTCCAGCTCGAGTTCGTTGTTGCCGCTGTTGCCATCCCCGTCTGCGGAGACCTTGGCGAGCAGCGTGTAATCGCCCTGCGACGGCTCCCAGTCGACACCCCAGTCGAACGTCGCACCGGGGTCTAGCGCCGGCACCGTGGTTGAGCCAAGTTGCGTCGAGTCGGCGTGGAGCGTCAGCGTCGCTTCCTCGAGCACCGCGTCACCCTTGTTCTCGACGGTGGTGCTGACATGTACCGTGTCGCCCTCAACCGGCGCGTCGGGTTCGGCCGCGAGTACCGCAATACTGCCGTCGGCCTGCGCGACGTTGACGAACGCCCACGCATCGGCGTAGCCCCAGCCGCCGACGTAGTTGTATTTCGAGCTGTTGTCCGGCTCGGATGCCGGGCCCCACTGCTCGGAGAAATTGCGCATGCGCCACATCACTTCGTTCTGGCCGGTGCCTGGTTCCAGCCCGGGGTCGTCCTGCAGCATCAGCGCAGCCAGCCCGGCGACGTGCGGGCAGGACATCGAGGTGCCGCTCATGTCCGTGTAGCCGTCGGTCGCAATCGTGAAGGGCGCCGACGCGCCCGCCGCGGCGTGGATGCCGCTACCGGGCGCCACGACGTCGGGTTTCATCTCATCCCAGCGGTCGTCGTCGCCATCGCTATCGCGCGGCCCGTAGTTGGAGTAGTCCGCAACCGGGTCTCCGTCGCGGTCGACAGTGTCCTGGTCGTCTGTCGCGCCGACCGCGATGACCCAGTCGCCCGCTGCCGGTGCGGGGACTACGTTGTCACCGTCGTTGCCCATCGCCGCCACCGCTACGATGCCAGCCGCGACCGCCGCGTTGGCCGCTTGCGAAACCGAGTCAGAACCGTCGCTGCCGCCGCTGGTGCCGACCGACATCGACATCACCTGGATGCCGGGGGTGCCGGAGCCCCAGTCCTCGTCGGCGTGGTTGGTGCACCACTCGATGCCTTGTAGCACGTTACCGCCCGCGCCAAGGTCGGTCATTACCTTGACATCGACCAGCCGAGCCTCGGGTGCGACCCCCATGTTGTCCGGCTCGCCGTCGTCGTCGTCGTCAGTCTCGCCTCCCGTGCCGAGGGCGGTCGAGGCGGTGTGCGTCCCGTGGCCGTTGCGGTCGTCGGGGTCGCCACCGCTGTCCTCCTCGGTCGTGTAGTCGTTGCAGCCGCCGACGCAGTCGACCCCCGCGATGAACCGCCCCTCGAATGTCTCATGCTCGTTGTCGACGCCGGTGTCGAGGATGGCGATGTTGACCCCCGCCCCCTGCAGCCCGCGGTCCCACGCGACGTCATCGTAGGTCGACGAGTCGCGCGCCTTGACTGCAGGCACCGAATAGCTGAGCAGCGGGTAGTAGATGGCCTGCCACTCGACCAGTCGCAGGCCCGGCAACGCCGTCAGCCAGCCCACATTGTGCGCTGGCACTCCGTCAAGCTGCCAGACCGGCAGGTAGTGTGACTCGTAGCTGGGCTCCAGCCCCAACGATGCCAGCGCCCGGCGCTGTTCAGCGCCGGGCGCCACGTCGAAAACGAGGAAAATGTTGACCGCTGCGCCCTGCGTGAGTAGCGGTGCCAGCCGGTCATCGACTCCGTCGCCGTCGCCGTCGAAATAGCTCGGCGCGAACTCCCCCGCGACGGGTGCCGGCAGTGCCGGCGCACCGGGCAGGAGTAGCAGCATCACGACTACGACGTAGCGGAGCACGGCCGGGACGGGGTCGCGCGTGTAATAAGAGTGCGGGGGCACCGCTGCCTGCGTTACAGCAGCTGCCGCCGCGCGACCGCCCATGCCACGACGCCGCCCCCCGCCAGGCCGAGCAGCAGCGCTGGAATCCAGCTGGAGTTTACTTCACCACCGACGCTCAGCTCGAAGGTGAGGTTCACCTGCACTTCCGGCTGCAGCTGGCTCTGCGCGCTGAAACTGACGCTGTAGCTGCCCTCCACGCCCGCGATGCCAGAGAGCCGCACCTCGCGCGTCTCGAACGGCGCCAGCTGCATGTAGCTATCCGAGAGGTGCAGTGTAAGCCCTTCCGGCAGAACCTTTGTCAGTATGACAGTTTCCTGACCGTTACCGCTGTTCTCAACGAATAATGTCCAGTCGCCATTATCCTGTTCAGCAGCCGAGAGCTGGAGTCCGTGGTACTGCGGCACGTTCACCGTGAAGCTACTGCTGCCGGCGGAGAGATTATTGTGGTCGATAAGCGAAATACCCACTTCGTGCGGTCCCGCAACGCTGCTGAGCGAAGGAAGGAAGGATGCAAGCAGGCTTGCAGTTCCGGCAGGAACAAAGAGTGGGGTGTAGGCCCCCTCTACGCTGAAGATTCCATCACGGAAAACATTCCCATCCGCTCCCGTGAGGTAGCTGGAGGTGTCTTGCAGACTCCATGTTACTGGATAATCGAGCAGTAACTCTACGAAGGCCACCCCCTGTCCAGTATCTCCGTCTAGCGTGATGTTCACGACCGTGGGCGAGAAATCACCATCCTCAAATTGAGTTATGTTTACGTGATTGCTTGTAATCTGGTAGCTGTGCGAACCGAGTGGAACAATTTGCAACATGTAACTGTCCATGTTGCTTGCTGGGTCTTCATCACTCGCGGTGTTCGTGGCTATCGCTGAAACAGTGTAGTTTCCCGCAGCCAGATTGCTGAGTTCCCAAGGAGTGAGCCATTCTGTAGAATTACCAGGTGTAAGTTCAGGCCATTGGAATTGCCAGGCCTCCTCACCGTCAGTGACAACTAGTTGGATGTCAGTGGCAGTTACAGTTCCCTGATTCGATATTGTTCCCCCTAGGCTGAAGGTGTGGCCTTCCGACTTGTCCGTTCGGAACCCCGATTACTGGTCCGGCAATCTCAACCACTAGGTCCGGCAGCTGCAGGTCCACCATCAGCCCCTCCGCAATGTAGTGGTCCTGTAGCCACCCGTCATTGTCGTAGAGCAGCACATCGAGGCGGTAGCTGCCGGAGCGATCAGGTTGCAGCATGACTGTGGGGAGCGCGCCGCCTCCGAGCATATGTTCCTCATGCGCGAGGATGTTGCCATCCGTGTCCTGCAGGAACAGCTCCAGTCGCGCCGCGTCGTCGGAGTAGCTGCCGGAGAGCGTGATGTTGGCGCCATCGGTGACTACCTCTGCCGTGAGCGACGCGTGCGGCTGCGGCAGCTCGGAAGCAAGCGCGTCGATGAAGTCGCGCCAGCCTCCCGTGGCGGCAGCTAGGTCGAAGTACTTCGATGACGGGGTCGAGGCAGGGTAGTAGATGGTGAGTCCGTGTGCATTGCTGACGTCGCGACGGCCCGGCTTGGTCCAGTGCTCTTCGACGACGGTAGCGTTCGCCTGTGCTTGCCGCACACTCTCACCGGCCAGGCGAACCGCTGGAGAAGGTACCCATTCTGCGGCGAGCAGCGTCAGGTCGTGCAGGTCACGATAGGCACTGTTCTCGAACACCTGGCTATTGGCGCGCGCCTCGTCTACTTCGTCGCGGTAGAGCGTCTGGATTGCACGCAGCTCTGTACCGAAGCCGGAAATGGTTTCATGGAGCGGTTCCAGCTGTGCAGTGTCAATTATGGTCGCAGTCACCGAGTATCCGCCGGGAACCGAGCCATTGCGGTAGCTCTCGACGTAGCTGTGGACCACCGCCTCGAGCATCTGCTCACGGGTCGTTTCCGCGCCTAACAGCGGCAGCAGGTGGTTGTAGGTCCACCCCTCCTGTGGTTCATACGCCTCCGAGCCATGGATATAGGCGGCATGTTCGCGCAACTCGTAGGCAATCTCGAACATCCCCATCAGGCAGGCGTCAAACCCGATGAGTGTCAGCGGCCCGTGGCCGGTCACGCTGCGGTATTCCGCGAGCGCGCCCTCGATTTCTGGCACCGTCAGGTAGCTCCCTCCGTCCTCGGCGACGCGCTTGAAGCCGTTGCCATGGTCCCAGATTACCAGTATGCGCTCCTGCGCCGGATATTCCGTTGTTGCCCACTTGAGGAAGTCGCGCAGCGTAGAGGGGTCGCCCATGTCCAGCTCGTCGCCCCAGTCGGAATTGATGTTGCTGAGGGCACTCTCCTCCAGACCCTCATGCAGCACCCGGTAGGCGCGGCTGTCATTTTCACCCTCCTGGTCGACCAGCACCACTACTTCACGATTCTCGTTCGAGCCGACCGCCTGCATCTCGAACAGGTCGTCAGCCGCTTCCTCGGAGAGAGAGTTATCGCCCGCCATGTAGACGTAGAAACCCCACTTCGGCAGCGGCTCCTCGCCGCCTGCCAGCCCCAGCAGTGCGCCAGGTCCCGGCAGCGCGACCGGTGGCGCTAGCAGCAGCAGCGCCAATAACAGTGCAACGAGGCGCCCCGGAGACATCAGCCTGCCTGCCCCACGAGCGATATAAAGGTCAGCCGGCGGCCACTCCCGCTTCAGTCGCGTGCGGCGTCGCCCGCGGGCAACACCGCCTCGTCACCGGCCGGGGCGCTCAGCGCGACCCAGAGCGGGAGCCCGACGAGGGTGAAGGTGACGATGCTTGAGAGCAGGTGGTAGAGCATGAACGGCAGCCCCAGCGTGTAGACCGCCAGCAGGTTGCCCGGCGTGTGCGCCCACCAGAGCCAGAAGACGCCGAAATTAGTCCAGCCGTCGTAGACCGCCGTGAAGACGACCCCCGCGCCGGCGAAGCGCATCGCCAGCCCGGGCGAGAGCTGCCCGCCAATCTGCGGGCGCCAGCGGCGCGACGCGAGCGCGACGAGCAGGAATCCCGAATAGGTGAACGCGATAATGGGCGAGCCCCAGAGATAGCCGAGCCACCAGTCGGAGAGCAGCATCATCCCCATAGTCACCGCGACCGCCCACGCGAAGGGCAGCAGCATCGCCGCCAGGAAGGTCGCGACCATTATGGTCTCGACGTTGGGGTGCGCGTGCATCGCAATCCGCCCCCCCGCGCCGAGCAGCAATAGCACGACGGCGGTGAGCGGCAGCGGCATCCGACTCCGTTCCATCGCTGGACGCAGGCCGGGCGCTATTAATATCAGTCGCGGAGGGACGACAAAACTTCCGTGAATTGCTCCGCTGTGAGCCGCCGTGTGTTCAGGTTGTAGCGGCTGGGGTGGTAGCTGTCGACCAGCTCCCACTCGACTCCCGGCAGCGCGTGGCGCGCGCCGTGCCCGAACTTGTGGTCAACCTGTCGCCCCCCGATGGTCGCGATGACTTGCCGGTGTGCCACGCCCCCCAGCGCCAGCACGATTTCGAGCTGCGGCAGCAGTGCCAGCTCTTGCTCGAGGAAAGGCCGGCAGCGCTTCAGCTCGTCGCCGGTCGGCTTGTTCTGCGGCGGCGCGCAGCGCAGCGCATTGGCGATGCGCACACCATCCAGCGCGAGTGGGTCGTCCCGCGAGCGCGATTCCGGGCCGCTGCTCCACCCCTGCTCCCACAGGGCACGGTAGAGCAGGTCGCCGGCGTAGTCGCCGGTGAACGGCCGTCCGGTGCGCCCCGCGCCGTGGGTGCCGGGCGCCAGTCCGACGATGAGCAGCCACGCGTCGCGTCCGCCGAACGACGGCACCGGCCGGCACCAGTAGTCGTCGCGCGCGAAGCCTGGCTTGCGACCGTTCTCGCGAACTTCCGCGGCGTAGGCGACGAGTCGCGGGCAGGCGCGGCAGCCGATGATGTCGTTCGCCAGTGCCCCTATCACTTGTTGTCGCTCTTTACCCGCCGGAACGGATGAACCCAGCTGGAGAGCGTGCGCGGGCTGCGCGTCTGGACCCAGAGCTTGCCACGGCCCGTGTAGCGGCTGACGAGCTGGTCGCCGAACAGGAACGCGCCGATGGAGCGGCCGGTGCGGCCGATGCTGTAGTCGAGCGACGACTGCCACGCGACCGCGTAGCCGCTGTCGACGGTGTAGTTGCCGTCGACCGCCACTTCCTGGATGTCGCCGTAGGAGTTGAAGAAGAGCAGCCCCGTGCCTCGGACTTGCAGCGCCAGCAGCCCTTCGGCGAACATGCCGGTAAAGCCCTCGAAGCTCACCGAAGTCTCGATGTCGCCATTGTGCCCGAGATAGGCTCCGCGTTCCATGATGAGCGTCTCGTCCCGCATTTCGTAGGGCACAATATCACCCGGGACGCCAGGCGCCAGCGCAATCTTCCCCGGCGCGCCTTCGGTGTAGTAGGTGTTCTGGAAGAAGCTCTCGCCGGTAATCATGCGCCCCAGCCCCTTCAGGATGCCGCCACGCGCCTGCGTGCGCACTGCGATGGAGTCGTCCATCCACGCCATCGCGCCCGCCTCGGCGACCAGTTCCTCGCCCGGCGACAGCTCGATTTCGGCCGCGGCGTAGCCCGGCCCGCAAATCAGGCGGTGGCGCATCAGTTATCCCTCGGGGGCAGCAGTGGCCCCAGTGCCTGCCCGAGCCGATCGCGGTCGTGCGACTGCACCAGCACGCGGCCGTTGCCGCGGAACTTCAGCACCAGCCCCTCCCCGGAAAGGGCAGATGCAATCCAGCCTCCCGCCTTGCCGATATCATATTCCAGCCCTTCGGTAAAGGCGACGATGTGGCCGTTGTCAATCGTGATTCCGCCGCGCACCTCAATTTCCGAGATGCGGCCGTAGGCGCTGACCAGCAGTTCGCCCTGCCCCGCGGCGCGGACGTAAACCAGCCCCTCGCCGGAGAACATCCCTTTCTTCAAGCCTTGATACTGCGTGTCCAGCTCGACGCCGCTCGATGCGCCGAGGAATGAGCCGCCGGCGCAAATCCACGTTTCGGGGCCGACCTTCAGCGACGAAACTTCACCCTGCAGTATCGGCGCGAGGCCGACTTCGCCCGGCCGGTTATCCTTGACGCGGTAGGTCGAGAGGAAGAAGGATTCGCCTGCGAACATCGCCTTGGCACCCTCTTTGAGCGCACCCCAGAGTCCGCTTCCCTCGCGCTTACGCGACTTAATTTCAATCTCCATGTTGCCCGAGGCACGATACATCGCCCCCGCCTCGGAGACGAACTCCTCGCCCGGCTGGAGCGTCACCAGCACCGAGCCGAAAGCTCCCCGGTTTGCTACGTTTACGTCCATGTCAGAGCCTCGGGGTGAGCCAACCCGCCAGCCCGTCGAGCGTGCGCGTCTGGACCCATACCTTGCCGTTGCCCTGGAATTTGATAACCAGTCCCTCGCCCGAGAGGAACGTGGATTTCAGGTTCCCCATCCCGCCGATGGTGTATTGCAGCGACGGCTCGAAGGCAACCAGATGACCGGTATCGACCGTGAACTTGCCCGCGACCGTCTGCTCGACCACGCCACCGTAGGCGTTGTAGAATAGCTCCCCCGTGCCTGAAACCTCGACTAGGAAGGCGCCTTCGCCCGAGAAGAGCGCGCGCAGCCCGCCGAACTTCGCTTTGACCGTTAGCCCGGGCGTGCAGGCGAGGAACGCGCCCGCCGTCAGGAAGACGCTACCGCCGTTCATCTGCCGGTGCGTTACCGTGCCGGGCAGCCGCGGCGCAATCGTGACGCTGCCGCCGTCGGGGTGGGTGAAGCGGCCGACGAAGAAGGACTCGCCGCCGAACATCTTGCGGATAAGGGCGCCGAAGAATGAGCCTAGCCGCTTCGACTGCGCCTCCATATTCGACGACATGCGCGACATCGCTCCCGGCTCTGCCAGCAGCTCCTCGCCCGGGCCGAGCTCGACGATAACTTCGCCGTAATCGGGGTTTCCCTCAATCTTAAATCGCATGCGCCTGCCACTTAAGGGGCCAATATAAGGCCGTCGTGAACACTCTTATTAAGCAGTAGCAACGTGCGCGCGAAGGGAGATTACATGGAATCCAACAATGGTAACAAGCTCGCTTCGTTCCTTCTTGCAGGAGCGCTACTGCTTTCGGGACTGCTAGTTCTTCCAACCGCTACAGGAAATCCGGGACCAGATCTCTGGATCAGTGATTTCTACGAGATGGACGAAAGCCCGCCGCCACGCACCGACACGCTTTACGAGGTCTACCTGGCGTGGGAGAACGGTGGCGATGCCGACGCTAACGGCGTACGAATCGGCATCGATGACGAGGATGGCAATCTGATGGCCAAGTCGGACCCGATCAACATGGGTGCCGGCGAGACCGGCTCGCTGACGTTGAACATCACCTTTGACAGCGTGGGGGAGGCCTTCCCAGTCGCGATTGTAGACTACGACGAGACCGTCAGTGAGGACGACGAGGACAACAACGAGTACGAGGGCTGGTTCAACGTCGAGCCGGAAATAGGCATTGCCGACGTCTGGACCGATTTGGATATTGAGGAAACCGAGGCTCAGGCAGGCCAGCAGATGCTGCTCCGCTTCAGCATCGGCAACTCCGGCAACGTCAGCACCGCCACGCCGGTAACACTTGGTCTCTTCTTCGAGGAGGCAGGCGATGAACCGCAGAACTGGGTTGAACCTACTCCACTGCACTACATCTACATCAGCCCCCCGCCCCCGGGTGAGGAAGGAGGTGAGCTGATGGAATTCGAGTGGCAGGTTCCTCAGGACACGGATGAAGGGTGGTATGAGTTCATTGTGATTGCCGACTACTACGAAAACAACACTGAGGACAACAATTTCTCCAATAACCGGGACACCCACGAAATCTGCATCGGTGACTGTACCTTGCCCGACCTGACCTGGGTGGAACAGGGTCTTGAATCCATAACTGTACGTCCTCCTGAGGCGGTAGCGGGTGAAGTGGTAACCGTTCTCTACGCTCTGGCCAACATCGGCGAGGGCGACGCGCCACCAGGTATCGTAATCAACCTTGAGGTGGAAAAGTGCCCGTGTGATGGCAGCGGCTGGCAGCAGGTTAACACGACTGGATCCCTGCGTGTGACGATTGGCGCCGGCCAGACCTTTGATTCCGAGGAAGAGCTGGGGATGAACTGGTCGATTCCCGAAGATGGCCCGGGCGACTGGGACCTGCGCATCGTGATTGACCCTGGCAACAATCTTGAAGAGGCTCGCGAGGACAACAACAACCTTACTTGGTATGATGTCCATGAGGACTACCTTGAGGTAATCGAGCGCAAGCCGGACCTACGGGTCGCAGGTGTCTCGACTCCTAGTCAGGCATACGCAGGTGATACCATCGACCTCGACCTCCATATCCAGCAGAGCGAACTAGGAAACAAGATGGCGACCGACACCAACGTGCGGCTGCGCATCACCGACCCCGAGCTGCAGGAATACGGCCCCTACACCCTCGGACCGCTTGATGTCGGAACCTTCCCGGACATAATTTTCTTCACCTTCGAGTGGGATATTCCGCTCAACTGCGGCGGTAGCGCCTGTATCGGTGACTACACGCTGGAGGTCATGGTCGACCCCGGCAACGAGATTGATGAGTGGGACGAGACTAACAACCTGCGCAACGACCTCTCAATTAACGTGAGGGAAAAGCTCCCTGACCTGATTGTCAGCGACGTGGTAATCACGCCGGTCGACGAGGATGGCAGCGCCGCGGTCGGCGTCGCCAGCACCATCACCGCCGTCGTCAGCAACATTGGGCTGCGCGACATGAGTCCGAGCGAGGGGGCTGACTTCGAGGTTACCTTCAGTACTGCGGCTCCGTCCCAGTCCGTGATTGGCACGATCGCGGTTGGAATTGCTCTGGCGATTGGCGAGTCAGCCAACGTCTCGATTGGCTACATCTTCACTGACCTCGGCACCTACAAAGTAGTGGCCGAAGCTGACGCGGCTGACGACATCAACGAGATGGACGAGAGCAACAACGAGGCGTACGATATCCTCCCGGCCGTGACGAGCATCGACGGCTGGGTGCAGAATGTCACGACTACTGATGGCCTTTCGGGCAAGAATCATCCTCTCAGCTTCGAGATTGGTTTCAACAACCTCCCGGCTTCGGGCTGGCAATACCTCTTCTTCCGTGTGACCGTGGAGGGAACCGGTGGCTGGGGCGACGTTCTCCAGCTCGAGGCTGGTGAGAATTTCCTGATTTCGGCCAGCGACCACGAAGTGTGGCCGAACATGGCGTTCGTCAACCTGACAGCGGCAAACTCCAACGCCAGCATCATGCTCAACTGGGTGCCCGACAAGGACCGCAGCGACAATTACACAATCACGATCGAGGTTTTTGCCGTGATCGATACCGATGAGGACAACAACGCCGCGACGACCACTGCCAACATCGAGAAACTGACGACCGACCTGCTCATCGAGAAGATGTCGGTCAAGGATACCGCCAGCTCGGTGCAGATAATCGTTGACGTCGTGTTCCCGCAGGGCGAGCAGTCGACCCTCTGGGACGTCGAAGTCTCGCTCAAGGTGTATGACTGGGATGACTACGCTGCCGACGGCGACGCCGCGGTACCGCGCGAGAATCTCGGAACCAAGACCATCAACGGTGGGCTGTCGCGTGGCAGCAGCTGGTCACTCACTTTCACCTGGGCGCGCGAGAAGGGCGAGTTCATCTTCGTCGCTGAGGTTGACCCCAACAACAAGGTGCGCGAAATCGACGAGATTAACAACGTCTACACCTCCGACGTGGAGGAGTTCGGCGACGTCAGCACCGGCGGCACCGACAACGGTGACGAGGAAGGCGGCGGACTCTTCGGAATCCCCTCTATCTCGGGACTGGCAGCGCTTTCGCTGCTCGGTACGGTAGCCCTCCTGCGACGTCGTCGCTGATGGCGCACACGGCGCTGCTCTTCTTCGTCGGCCCGGCTGGGGCGGGGAAGTCGACGCTGGTTGCGACGCTCAAGGAGTGGCTCACGCTCCAGCGTTTCGACCCCATCGCCGTCAACCTCGACCCGGGCGCCGAGACGATACCTTACGCCCCCGATATCGACGTGCGCGAGCGGCTGACGCTGCGCGACGTGATGGCCGAATACGGCCTTGGGCCCAACGGGGCGCAGGTCGTCTGCGCCGACCTGCTGGCGGTCGAGTTGGAGTGGCTGCAGAAAGAAATCGAGGCGCTCAACTGCGACTACGTCATGGTCGATTCCCCGGGACAGACCGAGCTGTTCCTCTACCGCGAGGCGCCGCGCGTTTTCGTCGATGGTCTCTCGTCGCGCACCGGGCTGGTGATGCTTTTCGACCCGCTGCTGTCGCGCACTCCTTCCGGCTTCGTGACGCAGCTGCTGCTCGCAGCTGCTGCGCATCTACGCTTCCCGGTGCCGATGTTCCCCGTCCTGACGAAATCCGATTTGCTCGAGCCCGAGGAAGTGGACCGCATCCTCAGCTGGGCTGCCGACCTCGAGGTGCTGCGCAGCGACATGCCGCCCGGCGAGGGGATGGATGCCATCCTCTCGGGCGAGCTGCTGCGGGTGCTGCAGACGCTGGCGCTCGAGAGCCAGCTGGTGACGGTCTCGGCGCGCGAGGGTGAAGGGATGGACGAGCTCTATTCACTCGTGCAGAGTGCCTTCGCCGGCGGCGACGACCTTGAGGCGCACGTCGACGCGCACTAGCATTAAATCCCGCGACCTCTCGCCGCCAGATGGCAGCCGCGCCGGAGGTCCGTATCGAGTCACGCGACGACGTCCTGCGGCTGGTCCTCAATCGCCCGAAGAAGGGCAACGCGCTGACCCCTGAGATGATGGGCGCGCTGACCGCCGCTTTCGCTGGCGCCGCCGAGCATGTCGGCCTGCGCGCCGTTACGCTGGCGGGCGAAGGGAAGCAGTTCTGCACTGGCGCCGACCTGGGCTGGATGGCGTCGCCGCCGACGGTCGAGCAGGGCGAGGCGCTGGCGGAGCTGTTCCGCACCATCGCCGAGTGCCCGCTGCCGACGCTGGCGCTGGTGCAGGGCGGCTGCTACGGCGGCGCAATGGGGTTGGTGGCGGCGTGCGACTTCGTGCTCGCCGGCCTCGAGGCCGAGTTCGGTTTCACCGAGGTGCTCGTCGGCCTCGCGCCGGCAGTGATTTCACCATGGGCGATACAGCGGATGGGGTTGGCTCGCACGCGCGAGCTGTTCCTGACTGGCGAGCGTTTCGATGCACTGCGGGCACTCGAGTTGGGGTTGCTCACTGACGTGGCTGATAACCTGGATGCAGTGGCTGACGCGCTGCTCGAGGAGCTGCGCGCGGGCGGGCCGCAAGCACAGCGTGCCATCAAGGAGCTGCTGCTGGAGCGCGACGAAACTCCCGACGAGCGCGACGCACGTCTGGCGCGCGCCATTACCGCGCTGCGCGACTCCGACGAAGCCCGCGAAGGCGTCGCCGCCTTCCTCGAGAAGCGCCGGCCGGAGTGGTAGATGCGGCGGGTGCTGGTCGCGAACCGGGGCGAGATTGCGTGCCGGGTCATCCGCGGCTGCCGCGAGCTCGGGCTGGCGACGATCGCCGTCTATTCGGAACCGGACGCGAACGCGCCACACGTACGGCTCGCCGACGAGGCAGTCGCCCTTGGACCGGCGGCGCCAGCCGAGAGCTACCTGAACGCGAAGAAAATCATCGCGGCGGCGCGCTCGAGTCGCGCCGACGCCATACATCCGGGTTATGGCTTCCTCTCCGAGAACGGCGACTTCGCCGCCGCCGTGGAGGAAGCGGGGCTGATATTCATCGGCCCCAGCGCGGAGACGATTCGCCAGATGGGCGACAAGTCGGCCGCCAAATTGCTGATGCAGGTGGCGGACGTCCCGGTCATCCCGGGGAAGGACGGGATTGTTGAGGATAACTTTGCAACGGTTGCCGAAAAAATCGGGTTCCCGCTGCTAGTCAAGGCGGCCGCCGGTGGCGGCGGGAAAGGCATGCGCGTCGTCGAGGACGCGGACGGCCTCGAAGCGGCCGTCGAGGCGGCGCGGCACGAGGCTGAGGCCGCTTTTGGCGACGGCCGACTTCTCCTCGAGCGATATATAAATCGGCCACGCCACATCGAAATCCAGATTCTGGCTGACAATAAGGGCCATACGGTGCACCTCGGCGAGCGTGAATGCTCGGTCCAGCGGCGGCACCAGAAAGTCATCGAGGAGGCGCCGTCGCCCGCGCTGACGCCCGAGCTGCGCGAGCAGATGGGTGCAGTAGCCGTCGCAGCCGCCAAAGCGGTCGGCTACCGCAACGCCGGCACGGTCGAGTTCCTGTTTCAGGACGGTGAATTCTGGTTCCTCGAGATGAACACGCGGCTGCAAGTCGAGCATGGCGTCACCGAGCTGGCCTACGGCGTCGACCTCGTCAAGTGGCAGCTGCGGATTGCCGCTGGCGAGCCGCTAACGCTGCGGCAGGAGGACATTGCGCCGCGCGGCCACGCCATCGAGTGCCGTGTCTATGCCGAGGACCCGGCGCGTAACTTCCTGCCGTCACCCGGCCGTATTCGGCGGCTACGCGAACCGGCGGGGCCGGGAATCCGGGTCGATTCCGGCATTGTCGAGGGGCAGGAAATCGGCAGCGACTACGACCCGCTGCTCGCCAAGCTGCTGGCGCACGACGCGACTCGCGCGGACGCGCTCGACCGCATGGCGCAGGCGCTGCGCGACTATGTTATTCTGGGGCCAACGACCAACATCGCGCACCTTGAGGCGATGCTGTGCCACGACGCGTTCCGCGCCGGCGAGCTGGATACACACTTCATCGAGACCCACTTCGCCGACTGGGCGCCCCGCGCGCTGCCGCTAGAAGCGCTCGTTACCGCGGGCGCAACTCGCAGCGGCAGCGGCCGGCCGCCGACGACGGCGGCCGGCCGCGACCCGTGGTCACCGTGGGGTGGCCAGTCCGGCTGGCGGCAGGGGGTGTAATGTCGCAAACCTTCCGCTGCGGCGATTCGCAGCACACCGTCGCGCTGAAATTGCGCGGCGACGAATTTTCGGGTGAGGTTGACGGCGAGCCGGCCGAAGGGCATCTCGAGCAGTTCGGAGAGGGGCTCTACGAAATCGACGCCGGTAGCGGTGCCGTGCAGGTGCACGTCGTGCGCGACGGCCGTCGCACGTGGGTCCACTGCCGTGGGCAGGCGTGGGAACTCGAGCGCGTCGCCGCGACACGCAGCGGCGAACTGGAGGCGACGAGCGACCAGCTGCTCTCGCCGATTACCGGTAAGTTGGTCGAGCTACGCGTTGCCGCGGGCGATTCGGTCGCGAAGGGCGACACACTCGCCATTATGGAGGCGATGAAGATGGAGCACCGGCTGCGCGCGCCGCGTGACGGCGCAGTGGCGCAGGTGACTGCGACCGCGCCGGGTGGGCTGGTGCGCGAACGCGAACTGGTGGTCGAGCTGGAGGCGGAATAATGGAGCCTCTCGCAAGCGGCGTCGACACCGCCGACCCCGAGTACCACGCCAATCGGGAGTACAATCGCAAACTGGTGGTAGATCTGAATGAGCGGTTGGCGCAGACGCGACAGGGCGGCCCGGCGAAGTCGGTCAAGCGCCACCGCGCGCGCGGCAAGCTGCCGGTGCGCGAGCGGATTGACGCGCTGCTCGACCCGGGCGCGCCGTTCCTGGAGTTTTCGACGCTCGCCGCCGACGGCGTTTACGACGACGTGGTAGCGGCGGCTGGCATCGTCACCGGCATCGGCGTCGTTCATGGGCGCGAGGTGATGGTCGTCGCCAACGACGCGACGGTCAAGGGCGGCACCTACTATCCCATGACGGTCAAGAAGCACCTGCGCGCGCAGGAAGTGGCCGCCGAAAATCGGCTGCCCTGCATCTATCTCGTCGATAGCGGCGGCGCGTTCCTGCCGAAGCAGGACGAAGTTTTCCCCGACCGCGAGCACTTCGGCCGCATATTCTACAACCAGGCGCAAATGTCGGCCGCCGGCATCGCGCAGGTCGCGGTCGTGCTCGGTTCGTACACCGCCGGCGGCGCGTATGTCCCGGCGATGAGCGACGAGACCGTCATCGTCCGCGAACAGGGGACGATTTTTCTGGCGGGGCCGCCGCTGGTGAAGGCCGCCACCGGTGAGGACGTGACCGCCGAGGAGCTGGGCGGGGCGGAGGTGCACTGCCGCGAGAGTGGGGTCAGCGATCACATCGCGCAGGACGACCAGCACGCGCTCGAAATTACGCGCTCTATCCTGGAAAATTTGAACCGCTCCCCAAAGGCGAAGCTGGAATTGGCGCCGCCAGAGGAGCCACTGCACGACCCGGCTGAAATCTACGGAATCCTGCCAAGCGATTCGCGGCAGCCGTTCGACGTGCGCGAAATCATCGCGCGCATGGTCGACGGCTCGCGCTTCCACGAGTTCAAGCCGCTCTACGGACCGACGCTCGTCACGGGCTTCGGCCGGCTGATGGGCTACCCCGTCGGGATTCTGGCCAACAACGGCGTGCTCTTCTCCGAGTCGGCGCTGAAAGGCACGCACTTCATCGAGATGTGCTGCCAGCGCGGAATCCCGCTGCTATTCCTGCAGAACATAACCGGCTTCATGGTCGGCCGCGAATACGAGTCGGGCGGCATCGCCAAGGATGGCGCCAAGATGGTGATGGCGGTCTCCAACGCTCGCGTCCCGAAGTTCACCGTTATCATCGGCGGCAGCTTCGGCGCCGGCAACTACGGCATGTGCGGCCGCGCCTACGGACCGCGCCAGCTCTGGATGTGGCCCAACGCGCGCATCTCGGTGATGGGTGGCGAGCAGGCGGCCGACGTGCTGGCGACCGTCAAGCAGCAGCAGCTCGAGGCGGCCGGTAAGTCGCTCTCCGCGAAGGCGCGCGAGCAAATCCGTGCACCCATCTTGGAAAAGTACGAGCGCGAGGGGAGCGCATACTACTCGACCGCGCGGCTCTGGGACGATGGCATCATCGCCCCGTCCGATACCCGCATGGTCGTCGCGCTCGGAATCTCAGCGGCGCTCAACGGCGAGATGCCGGAAACGCGGTTCGGCGTTTTTCGGATGTAAGAACGGAAGTTACGTGTTTTATATTGCCCTTATACAGGTTTTGTGAGGTTCTGGCACTAACCTCGCGAAAACACCCCTCCCCCTTGGAATTCCTGCAGGCGCTACGATGGACGAGATAGCGCTTTCAGCGCCGCCGGCGCAGCGCGATGACGGCCACTGCGCCGACAGCGGCGGCCAGCGACGGCGCGGGGATGCCTAGCCCATCACCTTCACTCATGAAATTGCCGACCAATAGCCCTCCCGTTCCATCAGCGACGTAGATGTGGTCACCCGCCACCGTCACGTCGAGGGCATATCCTTCGTTACCATAGCTGCCGGCAGACTTTGGATTCTTCGGGTCTGATATGTCAATCACAGCCACTCCTGCGCGATAGTTAGCAACGTAGGCATAGCTGCCACTCACTGCTATGCCGATAGCGTAGCCGTCGATGTTGTAGCTGCTGACCTCCCGCAGATTAGTGGGGTCGGAGATATCAATCACTACCATCCCTGCGCGATAGTCGGCCACGTAGGCGTAGCTGCCCGCTATCGCGATACCCAGAGCGTAGTCGTCCGTATCGTAACTGCCAGCCTTTAGCGGGTTGGCAGGGTCGGATACGTCAATTACTAACAGTCCCTTATCTTTTTCGGCGATATAGGCGTAGTCGCCGGCTATCGCCAAGCTCCAGGCATCGCCTTCAGTGTCGTAGCTGCCTGCTAATTGCGGACTGGCAGGGTTAGAGACGTCGATTACCGCTAGCCCAGCAGGTCCATCAGCAACATAGGCGTAGCCACTGGACGTTTCCACACCGAATGCGTCTCCGGTGGTATCGTAGCTGCCAACCTCTTGTGGATTGGTTGGATTAGACACGTCAATTACCACCAGTCCAGCGTCCTCGCAAGCGACGTAGGCGTAGCCGCCGGCCGTCGCTACATCGTAAGCAACATCATTGGTTCGGTATTCACCGGCAAATTGGGGGTTGTTGGGACTGGAAACGTCAATTATCTTCAGCCCAAATGCGCCATCGGCGACGTAGGCATAGTCGCCCGCCACTTCCACGCCGGAAGCGGGGCCTTCAGTGTTGTAGCTGCCGGCCCATTCCAAATCATCAGTCCCGGACGTGTAATCCAGCACCAGCCACAACACCAGTAGCGTCAGGATGATTCCGGTGGCCAAAATCAGGTGGGGACGCGGGTCAATCGGGGTTGCGGTGAGACTCTGTTCAGCATCCTGGCTGTCGATATCGCGACGTTGCTGGAGGAGGGTAGCGCGCCGCCCTTGGGATGCATCCATTCGTGTACTAGTGCCTAGGGGGATTTATGGTTTTCTCGGGGGCTGCGGTAGTTAAGGGTGACGTATTCTGAACAAACCAATTTGATTTCTGTAGACTCGGATGTAAGCGTTTTATACCACCACCCTTCGGCGCCGACATGGAGGAGTCCATCTGCCAGATTGAGATTGAGTCAGCGAAAGCCGACTTCGTGGCGCGGATAACGACCAGCATGGGCGGCGCGCGCGAGATACGGAGCATCCGCTTCGATTCGCTGTTGAATCTCCTAATGTCCGAGCTGCACGCTGAGTTTGAGCCCGACCTTCAGGGCGAGGAAACCGAGCCCGATTACTGATGGGCTGGCTTGCGGTAGCCGGGGTCGCCCTCGGCGTCGCGGCCGCCTGGGCAGTGCTGCGCTACGCAGCACGGAAGCGCGGCGGGCAGCGGCCGACGCTGGGCGAGCTGATGTTCCCAGTGCACCACACCGACCGCCGGCAGGACGACGAACGCGAGGATTAGCGCCGTCCGTGGGTCGCTTGGCAGGGATGCTGGCGGCTGTTTGGTGTAGAGGCAACCGTTAATTATCCGGCAGGCTCACGGCGGCAGATGCGCCATGACGTGCTCGTGCTGTCCCTGCTGGGGCTCGCACTGCTTGTCGCCGCCGGTTCCGAGGCGGCTGCCCCTGAGGCCACTATTTTACAGATTGACCCGCAGGAGGTCAATAAGGAGCCCAGTTCCCAAATCAATTTCGACGGAGATTTTTATGACGGTGATGACGACCCACTCGAGTTTGTTTACTGGAATTCATCCATCGATGATATCCTCCACAGCGGCGACCAGCTCTCTGATCTCAGCTTCGTGGGTCAGTCAGGTGAGTTCAGCCAAGGCTATCACACAATTACGCTACAGGTGAAGGCCGGCGGCGAGTGGAGCGTGAAGAACGAGAGTTGGCTCAACGTGACTGGACCTCCGCCGCGCAACCCGGATGCAAGTATCAGTATAAACCCGCCCGAAGCCCACCAAGGTGAAGAAATCAATTTCCTTGGTTCAGGTACCTATTACGACCCCGCCACCAGTATTGTCGCCTACGAATGGTATCTGGACGGAGCATACTACAGCGACGAAATGACATTCGCTGACAGTGGCATCAGCGTTGGGAATCACACCATGGAGCTGATTGTTGAGGACAATGAAGGCCTGCGTAGTGAACCAGCACAGGAGCCTTTCCAGGTCCTGCCACCGATTCCGCTGGCGCACATTGACTCGATTGATCCCAGCCTTGCCAAGGTCGGGGACACGATAATCTTCAGTGGTTACTGCATCGGTGCCAGCGGCGAAGAAGAAGAGTGCGACGAATACCGCTGGGACATCCGCTCGGGTACTGACGGCTCGACGCTCTTTACACTTTATGGCAAGACAGTTATGGTCGACAATCTGACAGAAGGCGAAGACGGTGAAGCTGCAGGTTACGAGGCGTGGTTCCGTATTATCGACACCAACGGCACGGTGTCTTCGTGGGTATTCGAGGATTTCTCGGTCGGTCCACCTAATGAACCGCCAGTGGCTGCCATCACCATATCGCCAGACCCCCTCCCTGGCAGTGGCTTCGTACCGGAATACTACCAGTTCTTCGATATAACCTTCAGCAGCGCCAGCTCGAGCGATTCCGACGGAGTTATCGAAGGGTGGCGCTGGTGGTTCGATGGCGTACTGATTGCTACTACTGCCGACTGGACCACCAGCTTCGACGCACCGCGCGACGGGACGGCGAGGTTACAGGTAATGGACAATGACGGCGCCTGGAGCGGCAACAACACACGTTCGTTCCGGACTGTCACCAACACGCCGCCCACCGCCATAATATCGCTCTCGCTTGCCGAAGTAGAGGTTGATGCACCAGTTACGCTCAGCGGAAGTGGCAGCGACGCTGAGGGTTACATCGCAGGCTGGGAATGGCAGCTCGACGGGGTCGTCTTCGCGACCACGCAGAACGCGACCGTCAGTAGCAACATCACCGGCGCACACACCGTGATGCTGACCGTGACCGATGACGGCGGGTTGCAGGCGAACGCCAGCGCCAGTTTCACGGTCAAGGAGATGGACACAATCGCCGAAAAATATTTTGACGTCTCTGTCTCACCTCTCAACGCAGCTATAGGTGAGGATATCATGATTGACCTGACCGGGACTACGGGTCCGGTGGAGGAGTTCGAAATCAACATTGACGGTGACATCACGACGACGCAGGACCGTACGGTCACAATCAGCTTCGATGCCAAAGGCACCTACAACCTAGATATCACTGTTTGGTGGTCAGACGGAACGTCTTTTGACCAGAGCCGCGATTTCTACACCACTACGGTCACCGTCACCAAGTCTGGTGGGGGCAGTGGAGGTGGTGATGCTGGCGGTGATGGTGACGACAGCGACGGTAGCGGCGGCGGGATTCCCGGCCCCGGCCTGCTGGCAGCACTGGCTGGACTCGGGCTGGCGGCACGGCGCAAGCGCTGAACATGTCGCAGCTCCTGTAACAGGACCGCTGCATTATTCGCGAGAAGTTCTGGAAGTTCTTCGGCAACAGCACTGCTCATCGCCACCATTGAGGGGTGGTAGGGTTAGAGATACGACTTCTCTTCCCGCAGCCGCCACGTTATCAGCAGCAGCCAGCCGCCCATGAATAGCTCGCTGCCCGCCAGCGCGATGAAGAGCGGACGGTTAGCGTCCGGCTCGTCTAGTGGCTCCTCCCAGCTGGCGACAACCCACAGCTGCTGCCGCTCGACGCTGCCGTCACCGTAGGTCGCTGTACAGGTGACGTTGTAGGCTCCCGCCGCGTGGATGATGTGACTCACCTCGCGCGAGGAGTTCCAGCGGCTGCCCGGCCCCGTCACATCGCGGCCGAAATCCCACTCGACGCTGGCACCGGTCGGCGCCAGTGCGCTGAAGATGACTTCGTCGCCAGCTTCGATGAAGAGCAGTCGTGCCTCGCCGTTGGCGCTCGCATCGAGTTCGCCTGTGGCAGCCGGGAGCAGGAATAGCGCGAGCAGCAGCAGGGTGCTACAGCTGGACCTGCCCATACTCGCTGGAGAGCTTGCGTGCTTCCGTCTTGCGGCACTCGCCGCAGAAGAGCTCGCCGTCGACCACTTTCAGGTGGTCGCGGCAGCCGCCGCAGCGCGCGCCGACAACTCCATCACTGCCAGACTTGGTGTTGAGCTTCAGCGCCGGCTTGGTTTCGTCAACCCGCGCCTGAACAAGGTCGTTGACGCTGTAGACATCATTGGTGTTGGAAACGTAATCCTCGGACATGCGCGCGACGTGCAGCGACCCCATTACCCACGTGCCAACCTGTCGTGAATTGCCCTTGACGCGCACGACCTCGATGGTCGCCATCGATTCGCGCAGCGACTGGATGCGCCCCAGCACTCGGTCGCCGACGCGGATTTCTAGCGGCACCGAAACAACAGGTTTCACCCGCAGTTCGGTGTGATCCTCGTCGCGCACTAGTTCGCCGGTCAGCGCCGCGAACAGCTCGCCGTCGCGTTCGTAGACGCCCGGTCCAGGCATGTATTCCATCGCACTCGCAAGTCGGTCTCCCGGCAGTGTCAGGCTCATCGCGCGCCGACCGGGTGCAGGTGATAAAGGGTTCCCTCGACCGTTTTCCGCTCGCGCGTGTGGTGCGGCATGGTCCGCTCCAGCTTCAGGTCAACAGGCCACGCGCCCGCGACGGCACCGCCGAGCTGCTCGACATAGCGGCGCAGGAAGCGGTCGCTGACCGCCGGCTGGAGCGACCAGACGCTGCCGGCGGTCGCCAGCGCAGCCTGCAGGAACGGTCGGTCAGCGCCGGGTCGCTGTGCACCCCACGGTGGGTTCATAATGATCGTATCAACCCGCTGCACCCAGTTCTCGACTGGCTCGCAGCGCCACTCTACCTCAAGCTCCGCGCCAGTTGCAGCTTGTCGTGCTACTTCCAGTGCGCCGCTGTCGAGTTCCACCCCCACCACTTTGGCACCAAGGAACGCTGCGCCGAGTGCCAGCCGGCCGGTGCCGCACCCCAGATCGGCGACGCTCCCGGCGAGGTCGCCCGCCTGCCAAGCGTGTTCAAGCAGTTGGAGCGCCGCGAAGGGCGGGGTCGGGTACTGCTCCAGCTCGCGCTGCGGGTCGGGGAAACCCGGAATCGTGCGCAGCAGCCGGTCGAGACTAGTGCGGGGGAAGCGGCTCACATGGTGCGCCAGCGACCGTGGGCGGGCGAGAGGATACGTCCGTCCTTGCTCAGCTGCTGGAGGTATTTCTCGCCGTTGGCGCGCGAGAAGCCCTGCTCTTCGAGCCTGTCGAGGATTTCCAGTTCGTCAGCGCCCTCCGCGCCTCCCTTGCGGATGAAGCGGATAATAAGCGCCAGCGGGTCCTCCTTCTGCTTTCGCTGCTTCGGGGTCAGTAAGTCAAAGGCCATGTCGATATCGCCGTGGAGCGTGATGGTGAGGAACAGCGTCAGCATCTCGATGGCGCGGTCGGCGTTCTCTGGCCCGACGGTGTGCGAAAGGTGCATGCGCGCATCCGCCTCTGCCAGCCGGATTAGCGACTCAAGCTGCCTCGGGGTAATTGGAAACACCTGCTCTTCTTCCTCGCCGCGCTGCTGGTAAGACCTGCGCATCGAGGTGTAGTGGTCCTTCAGCTTCTGCTGCGTTTGCGACGTCATCACCGGCCGCAGCTTGCGCGCGTAGCCGACGTAGAGCCGCAGCAGTTCGCGCGAAATCGCCGGCTGGAGCTCGCGCTCCTCAAGCTCGGTATCGGCGCCGCTGCCGATCAGCTCGCCGGCGCGGTGCGACTCGAGAATCCGTGTCGCCAGTTCGGCATCACGTTTGGGGTCGGGCGTGTCCTGAATTATGAAGAAAATATCGAAACGGCTCAGCAATGTAACGGGCATATTCACCTGCCCCGGCAGCGGGCGGGTCTTGTCGAAGCGGCTCCGCTTGGGATTGGCTGCTGCGAGCAATGAACACTTCGCTTGCAACTGCGCGTTGATGCCGGCCTTGGCAATCGTCACTGTCTGCTGCTCCATCGCCTCGTGCATCGCCGAGCGGTCATCCTCATCCATCTTGTCAATTTCGTCAATACACGCCAGCCCCCCGCTCGCCAGCACCAGCGTTCCCGCCTCAAGCGTCCAGCGCCCTTCGCCGAACTCGTCGCGCACCGCCGCCGCGGTGAGGCCGGCCGCCGACGAGGACTTGCCGGTCGCCATCACCCCGCGCGGCGCCAGCCGCGCGGCCGCCCGCAACAGCTGCGACTTGGCGACGCCGGGGTCACCCATCATCAGTACGTGGATGTCGCCGCGGATGCGGGTACCATCGGGAAGATGTTTGTCGACGCCGCCGAAGAGCTGCATCGCAATCGCCTCTTTTTGCCACTTCATGCCGTAAATCGAGGGCGCTATCGAGTTGATGATGCGCTCGCGCAGGTCGGGGTGGCGCGACAGCTCGAGGATTTGCTCCATCTCTTCCTCGGTCGGCTCGAGATTTTCCGCCTCCGCTTCGCGCTCGTCAATCGAGTGCGCGTAGAGGTAGACGTCGAACTCGGTCCGCGCCCGTCGCCCGGTATACTGCGCGCGCGTCCGCATCACTCCCACGACCGCAATCCGGTCGCCGGGACGCGCCTGCGCCGCGAGTGAGCTCTCGACGAAAACCGTCAGCCGTTCCGGCTGTGCACCGGGTGGGAGGTCCTCGGGGAACTCCTGCAGCTCCAGCTTGTGCGAGTCGATGAATTGTGACTGCTCCTCGCGCAGCTGGAATTCGGTGCACTTGCATCCTTCGCCGATGCACTTGTTCGGCTCGCGTAGCGTGAAGAAATCCTGGATGACCCGCTGCCGATGCCGCTCCCAGTTGCACTCGAAAAGCCCCACCTCCATGCGCGGGCGGACCGGCAGCGACTTGCGCACCAGCCCCCGCACCTTGACCATGCGGTAGAGGTGCTCCTTGCGCAGGTCCCGGATTTCCTCCTGATAGAGCTGGTCCGGGATTTCGAGCGGCGCGACGTCGAGCGTAATATCTGTGCGATGCTCCTCGCGCACGCGCTCTCTTGCCTCGTCGCTGATGAATTCCTTGACAACTTCGCGCGCTGCTTTCAGCGTGTTCTCGAGGTTCCAGAGCAGGTTATTCGAGAGCCGCGGGTGGAAGTCGGTAACATCTTCCCATGTGATGAAGACTGCCTTGTCGCCCTTAGGATAGACCTGCGCCACAGATTCAATCTGGTCACCGTAGGTCGGCACTCGGTCCAGGTCGACACCGCTGCCGCCGCAGACCGGGCACTTGCGCCCCCCGTCACTGCTGCCACTGCAGGCGGAGCAGCGCGGTATCGGGGCGCGCACGCCGTTGCTGTCAACCGGGCGGAAACGGGTGTCCTGGAAGAAGGAGCGCCAGAGCTCGACAAGTTCTTCATTGGGAATGTCGCGAGGCAAGGACCGGCCTGATATTAGCGGGTGTTAAAATGTTATCCGGTTCACCCGCCGAAAATACGACTGATGAATCCTTTCGGCTTGGCAGCCTCGATGTCGGACAGCACCCCGATGCGCCCATCCTTGGCAACTGTGAAGTTGGGATTAATCTCCAGCGCCTTGTCGAACGCTTCCAGAGCGCCCGACAGGTCAGCCTGTGCCTTGAGCACGGTACCCTTGTTAACCCAGGTATCGACAACATGGGAGTTGAGCTCCAGTGCATTGTCGAATGCCGCCAGCGCTTCTTCGTGCTGGTCGAGCCGGTAGAGCAGCACGCCATGGTTGCGGTGGAGCGTGTCGTCCTGAGGGTGCATCTGCACCGCATGTTCAGCCACCTTGAGCGCTTCCTCCAGCTGGTCCTGCTCCATCAGCACGATTACTAGGTCGCCGTGCGCCTCCTTGAAGTCAGGCTGCGCGCCAATAGCGCGCTCGTAGCACTTGCCAGCGTCCTTGTACTTATTCAGCAGTTGCAGCGTCTGCCCCTTGTTGTACCACGCCTCGGCGTCCTCGGCGTCGATGCGTAGCAGCGCGTTCCAGCATTTGTCGGCCTGCCCGTATTTCTTCAGCTTGGTCAGCAGTACTCCTAGCGCCTTCCAGTTCTCTGTGTCTTTCGGCGCGTGCTGTGAAGCCATCTGGTAAGCCTTGATGGCCTCTTCATAGTCGCCGAAGACTTCGAGCACGTCGCCCTTGCCCTTGAGCGCCTCGGCGTTGTCGGGGTTAGCGAGCAGGGCACCCTCAAAGGTAGTTCGAGCGCTGTCGATATCACCCTGCATGAACTGCACCTTGCCCAGCTCGACCTTCATTGACATGTTGCGAGGGTTGCTGCGCAGCCCTCCCTCGAGCAGGTTGGAAGCTGCCTCGAGATCGCCGTTGTAGAGCAGTTTTGCGAGTTGTTTCCGCCAGTTTACCTGCGCCATCGATTTACACCGGGTTGAAAGTGAAGATACGTGTATCTTCTGCAACTGAGTCCTCTTCCACGCTATAAGGATGTTGCATGATGCCCTTTAGCACGCCCGCAATACAGCCGGAGGTAAAGTTGCAGGGCTCCGCAATCCCGATGACGTTCACCTCGAGCAGGCTCTCCACCTTGCAAATCACCCTTTCGGGAGTCGCCTCGAGGACGAACAGCAGGCCGAGGCCCGCCTCGGCCCACGCCTGATTGAGCAGCGCGTCAATCTGCCCCGTGTCGCCAGAGTAGTTCGCGGCGAGGCTCTCGCCGACCGTCTCGCCGCAGCGGAAAAACGCCTTCTGGCCTTCAACCTCGCCGAGTCCCTCAGTCAGCTCTTTCCAGAGCGTTTTGAGGAAACTGCTCGGCAGCACCAGAATGTCGGCAGTCTGGGCGCCTATGTCCGAGTCGTAGAAGTCTTCCATCGGGCAGCCGCCCGTCTACCCTATCCCCTCGACCATCTGCGAAGCGATGCTCTGGAAAGCGTCATTGACGTTCCGGCCATCCTTGGCAGATGTGAGGAGGAAGGGTGCATTCAGTTTGTTGGAAACTTCCTGCATTTCCTTGTCACCGAAGAGCGCCTGGTCCATCAGGTCACACTTGTTGGCGAGCAGCACGACCGGGATTTCGCCGGTTACCTGCATCAGGGTCTTAATCCAGTCAATCGTTGCGAGCAGTGTCTCGCGGCGGGTAATGTCGCAGACAATCATCGCTCCTTCAGCGCCACGGTAGTACGCCTGTTTGACGTTGCCGAGCGTCTTCTGGCCGGCAATATCCCAGATCATCAGCGTCACATCCATGTCAGGCTTCGCGCCGCCGGAACGGAGCGGAACTTCCTTCTTGACAATCTTCGCGCCAATCGTGGTCAGGTACTTGTCGTCGAAGGCGTCAATCACGAACCGCCGGATGAGACTGGTCTTGCCTACGGCAGGGTCACCGAGGACTACTATTTTTTTCGAGATTTTTTTGGCTGCCATCATGGTTCAGGATCCTCTTTTGGCGCTAGCCCCGAGTTGTATTTAAGGATTCAGAGCGGTTGGCAGCGCGGGCAGGAGTGCGTCCCGCGCTGCGCGACGACGCTGCGCTCGACCGCCGTTCCGCAGCGGTAGCACGGCTCCCCTGTGCGGCGGAAGACCTGCAGGCGGTCGCGGAACCGTCCCGGCGCGCCGTCCGGGCCGGCGAAGTCCTGCACGGTCGTGCCGCCCGCGGCAATCGCGGCGCGCAGGATGCGGCGGATGTGCCGGTGCAGCAGCCGCACTTCGTCGATGGAGAGCGAGGCGGCGGTCCGCAGCGGGTGGATGCGCGCGGCGTGAAGCGACTCGTCGACGTAGATGTTCCCCAGCCCGGCGAGGAAGCGCTGGTCGAGCAGCAGCGGCTTCAGCCTCGCCTGGCGTGGGGCCAGCATCGCCTCGAAGCGGGCGGCGGTGAAGCTGCGCGAGAGCGGTTCGGGGCCGAGGTGGCCGACCACTTCGCTGGCGCGCGCGACGAGCCAGGCGCGGCCGAATTTGCGCATGTCGACGAGGCAGAACCAGTTGCCGCCGTCGAGCCCGAACGCGACCGTGGTCCGCGCCGGCGGCTCTCGCGCCACCACCAGCCGGCCGGTCATGCGCAGGTGGACGACGAGCCAGCCGTCGTCGAGCCGCAGCAGCAGGAACTTACCACGCCGCTCGAGCCGTACGATGCGGCGACCGGCGACCGGCAGTGGGGTCTCCGCGGCCCGCGGCCAGCGCGCTTCGGCGGCGGTGAGGGTGCGCCCCGTCAGCAGCGGCGCGAGCGCGCGGCGGCAGGTCTCGACTTCGGGCAGCTCCGGCACGCAGCCGCAGGCGGGAGCGGTTTTAATCCAGCCCACCCTCACGTCGCGTGTTGAAAGTCTACAACAGCGCCAGCCGCACGCTCGAGGAGTTCGCGCCGCGCGAGCCCGGCAAGGTGCGAATGTACGTCTGTGGGCTGACGGTTTACAACGACATGCACCTCGGCCACGCGCGGAGTTACGTCGCGTTCGACGCCATACGGCGCTGGCTCGAGCACTCCGGCTACGCAGTCGAGCATGTCCAGAATCACACGGACATCGATGACAAGATAATCGCGCGCGCTGCCGAGGAAGGCGTCACGCCGGCGGAGCTGGCCGACAGCTATATCGCACGCACCACCGCCGATCTGGCGGCGCTCGGTGTGCGACCGCCGCACCAGATGCCGCGCGCGACCGGCTACGTCGAGCAGATGGTCGCGCTGGTCGCCGACTTGCTGGCGAAGGGGCACGCCTACGTCGCCGAGCCGGCCGAAGGGGCGCTGGCGCCCGACGTCTATTTTGACGTCCCGTCGGCGAGCGAGCAGTTCGGGACGCTGACCGGCCAGTCGCTCGATGAGCTAGAGGCGGGTGCGCGGGTCGCGGTCGATCCGCGCAAGCGCAACCCGGCCGACTTCGCACTCTGGAAGGGCGTGCGCGAGGGCGAGCCGTCGTGGGAAAGCCCGTGGGGCGCGGGCCGTCCCGGCTGGCACATAGAGTGCTCGGCGATGTCGTTGGCGCTGCTGGGGCCGCAGTTCGACATCCACGGCGGCGGGAGCGACCTGAAGTTCCCGCACCACGAGTCGGAAATCCTGCAGACCGAGTGCCACACCGGAAAACATCCGATGGTGCGCTACTGGCTGCACACGGGATTCCTGACCATCGACAAGGAAAAGATGTCGAAGTCGCTCGACAATTTCTTCCTGGTGCGCGACGTGCTCCAACACTCCAGCGCCGAGGTTGTGCGCTTCTACCTGCTCAACGCCCACTACCGCTCGCCAATCGATTTCAGCGATGCGGCGCTTGATGAAGCAGCATCTGCTCATGACCGACTGGCGGCAACACTCCACCGCTACCGCGCCGCGTCTGGCGGTGACAGGCAGCCTGAGGCGCTGCATGACGCCGTCACAACCGCCCGGGCCGACTTTACGACGGCAATGGACGATGACTTCAACACTCGCGAGGCTCTCGCGGCGCTCTACGGGCTGGCGCGCGAGGCGAACCGGCACGAACCCGGGACTCTCAAGTCCAAGCTGCGCGACGTGGTTATCACAACATTCGAGGAGTTGGGTGGTGAAGTACTTGGGCTGTTTGCATCTCGTGAAGCGGCAGGGCCAAGCGATGCCGAAATCGAGGCGCTGCTGGCGCAGCGCGAGGCGGCCCGCGCAGCGAAAGAGTGGGCGGAGGCTGATCGGATACGCGACGAACTCGCGGAGCAGGCGGTCGAGGTGCAGGACACGCCGGACGGCGTCCGCTGGCGGCGGGTCTGAACTACTTCTTCGCAGCCTTTTTCTTCTTTGGCGCCGCTTTCTTCTTGCTTGCAGCCTTCTTCGCCTTCTTTTTCGCCGGCGCTTTCTTCTTCTTCGTTTCCTTCTTTTCCGGCTTGGTGCCTTCGTAGCTCTCGACGAAGATTATCTCTTCCAAATCGGTGTGCTTGCGCAGCGCCGCGACGACGCGATACTTGGCCTGGAACCAGGCCGGGTCGAACTTGCAGCGGTCGGGGAGCGTGATTTCGGCGCGCTTGTCGGTGAGCGCGATTTCCGGCGTGTCGCCTGACGGGTATTCCATGTCGAACAGCGCCGCTACCTTGGCGTCCGCCTTCGAGACCTTCGACTTGATGGTGAAATTGAAGACCAGCTCCTTCCCCGCCAGGTGCTGGTTGAAATCGACCCGCACGCGCGCGCCGTAAATCGCGACGAGGTGCGCATGCCGCCCCTCGATTTCTAGCTCCTCGCCGGGGTAGCCCTTGGCGTCGGGGCAGGTGCGGTTGAACCGCGTCCGCGACATGGTCTCGATGAGCTTCGGGTCACGCTGGCCGTAAGCATCCTCGGGCGGCAGCTTCGCCTCGTTCGCTTCGCCCACCTTCGCCTTCTTCAGCGCTGCCTCGAGCCCGGGCACGAGCCGCCCCTCACCGATGATGACCGTGATTGGCCCGTAAGGTCGTCCCTCTTCGTGGGCGTCAGCGTCCTTCGCCGCCTTCTCGAGCGTCGTGTCGAACAGTTCGCCGTCGGTGTGCCCCTCGTAGTCGAGGGTGATAATATCGCCATCCCGCATGGCGCCGCGTAAATACGGCCGTATTAAGCGGTTGTGTCAGCGCGTCCGCTTGCGCGAACTGGTTTCGCGAGCACGTCAGGGTTAAACACGCTGTTCGCTGCGCCCCTCATGAAACCGCGCCCGCCGCGCTCGATGGTCCTGCCGCGGATGGTAGTCACCGGCCCCGGCGTTATCGAACAGCTGCCGGCGGTCATCGCCGAGCTGGACCTGCCCGAGCGGGGGCTGCTGGTCTGCGACGCAGTCACTCGATCTGTGGCGGGCGATCGCGTGCTCGGCTACCTTGATGAGACGGGCCACCCGGTCGCAGTCATCGAAATCGACGGCGCCAGCATGAAGGAGCTGGCGCGCGTCGAGGCGGCCGCCGAAGGCTGCGGCTTCCTTGCTGGTGTGGGTGGTGGCCGCCCGATCGACCTCGCCAAGCAGGCTAGCTACCACCTCGACCTGCCGTTCATCTCGGTCCCGACCGCGGCGTCACACGACGGCTTCGCCTCGGCGCGCGCCTCGATTCGTGCTGCCGGGCAGAAGACCTCGAT
>LWDU01000027.1_pt1 | contig 57829 bp, 73 predicted proteins | sample 727161 | NCBI WGS metagenome assembly LWDU01 (sample SAMN04566230, study PRJNA314399) | hydrothermal vent metagenome | isolation source: deep sea hydrothermal plume seawater | place: Mexico: Gulf of California, Guaymas Basin | collected 2004-07-11
AAGCTAGAAGAAGTATACCATACAGGCGAGAGACCATATGTGATAGGTTCATGTATATTAGAGTCCAATAGATCAATGCCTTCTAGTGTCTGTGACCTGACGCGTGACGTACAGGCGGAAATCAATGACGTTACAAACCAACGAATGGACAACGTCAAGCTAGTACTGAATAAGCGGTACTTTGCTAAACGTGGCGCAATGGTAGATCTTAGATCACTTACACGCAATGTGTCCGGGTCAGTTACACTAATGAATGATCCTCAGACTGACGTGCATGTACAGAACACTCCAGATGTTACTAGTTCTTCCTTTAGCGAGCAAGACAGATTAAACCTTGATTTTGATGATCTAGCAGGAACATTCTCTGGATCTAGTGTCCAGGCCAACAGAAGCTTGAACGAGACAGTGGGTGGAATGAACCTTATGAGTCAGCAAGCAAACCAGCTTGGTGAGTACCAATTAAGAACATTCGTAGAGACATGGGTAGAGCCAGTGCTAAAGCAGCTAGTTAACCTGGAGCTTAAATACGAAACAGACACTACCATACTTAACGTAGCAGGTAAGCAGTCAGAGACATTTATAGAGAACAAGCTGAATGAAGTGACTGACGATATGCTAACTGGCGACATGATCGTAACAGTTAACGTTGGTACAGGAGCGAGTAACCCTCAAACACAGGTTGAACGTTTCTTCTATGGACTGAACTCATTAGCAGGCGTACTTGGTGAAGAGTTTATACAAAGTATTGATACTGAGGAAGTTATAGCGGAAGTCTTCGGTAAGCTAGGATATAAGGACGGACAGCGCTTCTTTAAGCAAGAAGAAGAAGGTGTTGATCCTAAGGTCGCAGAACTAGAGCAGATGGTTCAGCAGCTACAGCAGGAACTACAACAGAAGAGAGATCCTGAAGAGCAAGCGGCTAAGATACGTAAACTAGATGCGGACACAGAGTACCGTAAAGCGGAAACAGTTAATAAGAGCGTTGAAGCAACATTCAGTGCAATGAGTAGTGCAGAGAAGATAGCAATGCAACCTCAAATTGTACCGATTGCTGACGACCTATTGTCAAGTTCTAATTATGAAGATCATAATGGGGCTCCAATAGCGAATGCTCCATTATCAGCCACAGCGGCGTATGAGCCTCAAGAACTAAATAACAACCCTATCACCCCACTTAATCCAGATCGTGGCTTACAGGAAGGTATGATGGCCGTAGAGGATGACATTTAATGTCTGATGGAGGCAAGGGAAGTACACAACGACCTACTGACCAGGAGAAGTACAATGACGCCTGGGAACGTATATGGGGAAAGAATAAGAAAGAGGACAATAAATGACAGACTTATTAGCAGAAGCGCAATTAGGCGTGGAAGCAGAGCTATTTAAGGTATCAGCTTTAGGCCGGTACATGAATGACAACGCAGTTAGTGAGATTATCGAGGCTAGCAATGAGCTATGCACCGTTGATCCAACTGACACTAAGTTAATTACTTCACTCCAGAACAAGGTTTACCGTGCTAATTCTTTCCTGATGTGGATTGAGTCAGCCATAGAGAGCGGCAACTTTGCAGTGGACACAGTAAGAGACGAACACAATTTTTAGATAACAACAAAGGAAATAGATTATGACTGACGAAACCATCGTATCAGACGTTTCAGACGAAGTATCAGAAGAACTTGTAGAAGAAGCAGTAGAAACAGTAGAAGAAACCGAACAACCTAGAGATCATAGACAGGATGCCATCGAAGCACTTGTCAATGGTCGTATAGACGAACTAAAGGAAGAGGTCGGAGAAGTAGCCTCTAAAGATGTAGAGGAAATAGAACAGGAAGAAGTTAAAGAGGATGCGGCTGAAGAGCCTACAGAATCGGAGACTGAGCCTGAACCAGAAAAAGAACAGGAAGTTATTGTTAAGATCGATGGAGAGGAGATATCGTTACCCTTATCAAAGCTAGTTAAGGGCTACCAGAAAGAAGCGTCGGGTGACAGGAAGTTAAAACAGGCTGCGGATGAACGCCTTGAGATAGACCGACTACGAGCAGAAATGTTCAAAGCACCACCAGCGGAAGCTACACCAGTAGAACCCAAGCAAGAAGAGCAACAGCTACCTGATGAAGGCGCTGAAGCAAGTCTAGCGGAAAAAATTAGAGATTTGTATGATGATATCTCTGTTGGTTCTGATAGTGAAGTGATCGCAGCAAATAAAGAGTTACAATCTCTGCTAAGCGGACGCGGAACAGATGCTCCCGCCATCCAAACTGAAGACATAGTGTCACAAGCAGCACAGCAAGTACATTTAAAAATGGAGTATGACCTCGCGCACACTCAATTTGCTGATGAGTATCAAGATATCGTAAATGATCCCACGCTACTTAATATGGCGACAAACGTACTAAATGAGCAGATACCTAACTCAAGAACGTACAGTGAAGCATTTAAGAAGGCAGGTGATCAAATACGTGAATGGAAGAACGGACTAACGGCTAAGCAGGACGTGAGCGAAGATAAGCTGGAGTTGAAGCGGCAGTTACAGAAAGAACCTGTACGAGCTTCAGGACGAGCGGAACGAGCACCACGTAAGACTGAGTCTGTGTCTGATATAATAAATAGCATGCGGTCGAGTCGCGGACAGTGACATCCGGATGCAAACTCGCGCAATATAGCGCAAAAACCTTAGCGGAGAAATAAGATGGCTGGTCAAGTATGGGGAACCAATTCACTTGGTGGATATATGTACAGTTTAAACCTTTCTAAAGAGTTGCGCCAGGCAGTGCAACCTATGGTAAAGTTTAGACAGTTTTGCGACGTAAAAGACGCGACACAACAAGGTAAAAAGAAAGGCGATACATTTAACTGGAACGTATACTCTGATGTTGATACACAGGGTGCAGCGTTAACAGAGAACGTAAGTATGCCTGAGACTAACTTTAACATCACACAGGGAAGCTTAACTATTACTGAATACGGTAACAGTGTTCCTTTTAGTGAGAAGCTAGACAACTTGTCTGAGCATTCAGTTAGAGAAGTAATTAACAAAGTATTAAAGAACGATGCAAAGAAGTTATTCGATATTGCAGCACACGCTCAATTTGATGCAACTCCTTTAACAGTAACTCCAACACTTGGAAACTCTCCAGACTCAGTAACACTTGAGACTGCGGGTCAATCTACTATTATTAACTCTATTGCAATGGGTAAAGACCATGTAAAAGCAATTAGTGACATTATGAAGGAACGTAACATCCCTACATATGCTAATGATGATTACTACTGTATCGCTCACCCTTCAACATTCAGAAGCTTCAAGAACGATCTAGAAACTATTCATCAGTACACTGATCCTGGTTTTCAGAAGATCATGAATGGCGAGATCGGACGTTATGAAGGTATGCGTTTTATCGAGCAAACAAACATTGCGAAAGAGGCATGGACTGGTGGTTTATCTAACCAGGCATACTTCTTTGGTGAAGATACTGTTGCTGAAGCAATAGCATGTCCTGAAGAAGTTCGTGGTAAAATACCTACTGATTACGGTCGCTCTAAAGGTATCGCATGGTACTACTTAGGTGGATTTGGATTAGTACACGCTGATGCTGCTCAAGCACGTATCGTAAAATGGGATAGCTTATCTTGATCTAACCCCTAACAATTAGAGGGCGTAACAGCCCTCTTCTTTTACTTAAGGAGTAGAAAATGGCGAAATATCATTTAGATAACGCGTACGGTACGACCTTACCAGATGTCGAGAGAGGACACTCAAATGAGAGTGTTGCTAAAGAATCAGAGCTTGACACATGGTATAAGGCTGAGAAAAATGAAATTGACTACGAGAACACAGGTTTCGTAGGTCGAGCAACAGGAGATGAACGATGAGTACTGAAGCAAGATATGTACCTACTGGTGAGCTACAGGGTGATGATCGCCCAATAACTGACCACGGTAACTCTAAGTCTGGTAATATGAATGGCTCTCTAGGGAAAGCTAGCAAATCAGATTTGGATAAAGGGTTCCATGCTGAAGGTAAGCTAGGGGATACAGGATCTGACGAGGGGTTCGCATAATGTTAGATAAAAACAAACCATTCGGGGAAGTGTACGGACAGTCCGAAACAGCCTTTGAGCAAGATGGTGTGTTGTTTAATCTGCAAGGCGAAGAGCTTAATGCTCCGAAGAAAGAAGCCCCAAAAGTGGTGAAGAAGCCTAAGGATGTTGTTGTTAATGAAACACCAGCAAGACGCAAACCAAATAAATCGGTGAAATAAATGTTAGTTGATGAGCTTATTACAGAATGCAGGGTCAGACTTGATGATGCGGTAGCTCCTTACCTACAACCTACTGATGACTTGATAAGATGGATAAACGAGGCACAGCATGAAGCATGTAGACGTGCGAGAATACTATCAGACGCAAGAGCAAAGGTAAATGTTGTAGCAGGACGTGCAACGTATAACAACCCTGGTAAGACAATACAGATAAGACGAGCCAGGCTTCTCCTAGATGAATTGCCTTTGGTGTTCACTGGATCTAGGGATATGGACGAAGATGTGCCAGGATGGGAAAACCATACAGGAACACCTACGGATGTAATTACAGATCTATCTAGTGATAAGTTCACTCTATATCCAATTCCAATTGTATCAGATACGCTGATGATGACTATTATCAAAGAACCTGATGATATCACTGACGAGGACGACACCTTACAAATACCATCAAGGTTTCATTATTCGTTAGTAGACTACGTGCTCTTCAGAGCTTATAGTGTCGCAGAGAAAGATATGGGAGATAAGCAGAAGGCAGCAGACAGTCTTGCATTATTTGAGCAAGAGTTTGGTACCAGGAGCTCAGCTAAAGATGAAGTATTCAATATTAGGCAGATGCCCTATAACAATTCAGATGGTTATTATTAATATATAAGGTGATTAAAATGAAAAAAGGTGATGAGGTTCGTATCATTATGCCTAATCTAGTTGGCGTAGTAACCAAGGTAGAGTGGGACGAGGACGCTGACGAGAAGAGACTGAGAGTAGATTTCTCAGGGTCTGAAGGTACTGTGAGCGAAAAGTGGGTAAGAGAAAGTAACTTGGAGTCAATATCATGATGGGTGATAAACTAAAGGTCAAAGAAAGTCTAGGCTTATCGGTTGGCAAAAAAAATGGGATCAGCGAAAGCTGTGACGCACAAGGTCATTACGGCATAACATGTACTGGTGCTGATGGCGAAGTTAAATGGACTGAGGGAATAGAGAACCTAGTAACAACTGAGGGCAAGAATAAGCTCTTGGATATATTCTTTGAAACTCCTGCTTATACTGCTGCTTGGTACATGGGTCTACAGAACGGTGCTGCTGCTACTGTAGCTAGTACATACGCTGTACCTATAGTAACTGAAGTGACTACCTACGATGAAGTAACTAGACAAGTGGTAGCGTTTAGCGCGGCTACAGCTGGTAGTATATCGACGGCAGCTCCAGTAACATTTTCAATTAACGCAAGTGTCACTATTAACGGTGTAATGCTAGCAACATTCGCAACTAAAGGCGATGTAGCTGAAGTAGGCGCATTCTTGTACTCAGCTGGTGATTTTACTGGTGGAGCAAAGGTTGTTGCCGCTGGTGATACATTAAACGTTACTTATACAGCTAGCCTATAGAGGGTAGGTAGCTCAAGTAGATAGACCGCAGCCAGGGATAGCAAGCGGTCAATCCTACACAGGAGGTATATATGGCAATTACCAGGCTAGTATTAGTAGCATCAATTGCTTCTTCTGTCGCAGCATACTTTATAGGAGCCGGTTACGCGGCACTTTGGTTGCTATGGTATTACAGCGCTAACATTAAAGAATAGCATAATACCTATACTCAAAAACACATACCATACATAAGGTCAAAAAAATGCAAATATTAAGAGCGGACACGATAACAGAAGTTACTATAGGATGTGCAATCTCAGTGGCTGACTCCTTTACCCCTGTGACAACTTTGTCTATAGCAGGAGCAGACGAGGCTGAAATTATTAAGCATGGAGCTACTACAACAACACCAATAACAGGAACATTATCGGCAATTACTGGAGCAGATGGATACTATGCCCTGGACTTATCTGCAATAGATACAGACACTGAGGGTAGGTTTACGATATTGATTAACGATGATAGCCTTATCTTGCCAGTTAAACACCAATTCATGGTGGTAAGCGCTAACGTGTACGACTCATTATACGCACCAGCTACAACAGATTACCTACAGACAGATGCCGTACAGATAAGCAGTGACACACTTGCTGCTGATAACCTAGAGGCAACCTTCGACGGAACGGGGTATGTTGACGCTAAAGCACCAGGCACACAGCACACGTTAGGGATGTTGTCCGTAGGCTCTGCTGGTATCGCAATTAACGCTGCGTCGTTTACTAAGACAGTTGGTGGCGCAGAAACAGGATCAATCGCATCCACTACATCAGCTGATGGTGTATTCCATACAGTGGAAGATCTAGCTGGAAATACTGATATCTACTATGAATTTGTACTACAAGGTGATGAGGTCGCAACGGATCTATACTGGGAAGGGTACGCTAGAAAGAAAGACGATGACTATGGGGTATTCTCATGGGATTGGATCGCTGCCTCATGGGTGCAGCTTGGAGAGATAGAAGGAAAGAATGGTACTGGGATAATGACAGAAACGTTTACTCCAGTCTTGTCGATGACGGGAACAGGGGCTGATCTTGGTAAAGTTCGATTTAGGTTTCAATCAACTAATGGAACAGATTTTGCAACAGACAGAATTTATTGCGAATACACTGTGGTTAGTAGGACAGTAGGGTATTCAAACGGTGCTATCTGGATTGATACGAATGATGGCGTTGCCGGTACAGAGATATACGTTAATGGTGTTGCTGATAACCCTGTTAACACACTTGCTGACGCACTTACTCTAAGTACAAATGGCGGGTTAAAGCACTTTACTGTCACTCCTGGTAGCGTCATAACGTTAACAGCTGGAGTTGCTGGTAAGGTTTTTGATGGAGAAGGGTATCAACTTGCCTTAGCTGGGCAGGATATATCTAATTGTCACGTTTCACACGCACATGCAATCTCTGGCACTGCTACTGCAACTGCTGTATGGATGATTGATCACGGCATATTCATGGACGTTACTATCCCTGCAGGTGGATACATCCACCAAAGCGCTATGAAGGGAGTTGTAACTCTTGGAGAGCCTGGAGCATTCCATTTACACGGATGTTACGCTGATAGTGATTCTGGTATGACTCTTGACTTCGCTGTCGTGGGTAATGTCACTTTGTATATTCATCAGTGGGACGGGAAAATAACTTTCGCTAACATGTCTACCGGTGATAATGTTCATATTGCTGGTGCTGGCCAAATAATAACGACTAATTGTAGTGGAGGACATATCCATGTACAGGGTGAATTTAGATATACTGATGCAGGTGGTAATATAATGCTGCTGCAGTCCGACGCGAAGGATTCACTTGACGATGTACAGACTAAGGTGATTGACGTACAGACTCGTATACCGACAGCTGCTGAACTAACCTATATGGTCGATAACTCAGCAACTGGAACTCCTGTGACATTCACGACAGCAGGGGGCGGCATAACAACAGCTGTATTAAACCTTGTTGATGGGGCAGCGGCTTCAGCGGTTGACGAGCAATATACTGGACGACTACTAGTGTTTACAGATGGAACCTTGAAGGGTGTCGTAACAGATATCACTAGCTATACTGGCGGCACTACAACAGCAACCATAACAGGAATACCGACCGCGCCATTGACATCGCACAACGCAAGGATGATATAACATGGCTCTCTCAGGCTCTCAGAAAACCAGGCTCAGACTGTCTACCTTCGGGGTAGGCATCTCGACCACGTCTGGCATAGATTTTGAGGTTGGCTATGCGGATACTGCTAACGCGTCAGATCTATCGATTAACGCAACGGTAGACTACGTAGTCAGCCTCTTTGATGATCTTACGGCGGGAACATTTGGAATAGACGAAGAATTTTCTGCGGCTCAAGAAGCTAATGCACTAGAGGCTACAGTAGCACTAAGTCAAGACACTGCAGACGTTCACTTACAAGCTAATGCACTAGAGGTTACAATAGCACTAAGTCAAGGCGACGCAGACGCTCAGATCTCATTCGCACCATCATATACAATAGTTTCAACTTTATATCCACAATATTTTTCAGACACAGCGGTGAACTCTGCTGCCACAGGGATAGGTAGCGCAACAGTTACTACTGTAGCAATTAGAGATTCATTTAGCGAGATAGTTATAGATGGTAGTGTAACGGGTATTAGTAGCGTTATTGTAACGCCACCACATGATTCAAGTAATCATCCAGATCCAGTTGTGACAGCCGGGGTAACAGGTATTGATAGCGCTGTAGTGACTACCATAGTAATTAGAGACTCATTTAGCGAGCCTGCTCCTACTGGTAGTGTAACAGGTATTGATAGCGCCGTAGTGACCACTGTAGTAATTAACGACTCATTTAGCGAGCCAGCCATAACTGGTAGTGTAACGGGTGTAGGTAGTGTTATAATAACACCTCCACATGATCCAGGTAATCATCCTGATCCAGTGACAACTGGTAGCGTAACAGGGATTGATAGTGCCGTAGTTACTACCGTCATAGTTAGGAATTTATTTAGCGAGCCAGCGACAACTGGTAACGTAACAGGTATTGACAGTGCTGGAGTGACCACTGTAGTAATTAGAGATTCATTTGGCGAACCAGGTGCAACTGGTAGTGTAACAGGTATTGACAGTGTTATAATAACCCCAACCCCATAATTAATAAGGATACATCATGTTTAAAACACCAAAAGTAGGAATTAGCGGAAAATTCAAAGCGGAAGTGCTCCGCGACGGCAAGGTCATAAATACCGTAGAGAGTAGTAATGTGGTGTTATCACAGTACCTCACTAATACAGCGCTATTAGCAGCCGGCACTAACCTTCAAGTAGGCATAGGTACTACTCCACCTACGATAACTGATACAGCTCTAGTGAACCGCGTAGGGTCTGTCCAAACCTTTGTATCGTGGATTCAGGAGGCCGGTACGTTGACTGGTTCTGTATTTACTGACTCTTCATCAAAACTATTCACCTTTACCTTGGGGACTATCGTAGGTGATCTTACTGAACTGGGCTTATCTTCGGCTGCTACTTCTGGATTACAGACCAGGTCATTATTTGTAGATGAACTTGATGTACCAACTACTCTTACTGTGACCGCACAAGATCAGTTAGTCGTAACCTATACAGTATCAAAAGCTTACTCAATGACTCCTGTATCAGGATCAGTGACTGTGGGTGGTAGTGCAGTTGCTTACACAATTTCACCTATGATATCCTCTTTCGGACTTGGTGGTTTACAAGCACAGTACTTAAATGAAGTATTCCCAACCTCAAGAATTTCATTTTTTGGTGAGGATAATGTATATACTGTAGATCCTGTAACATTTGTACTATCTGCAGCAGCAGGTGGATCACTTCCGCCAGCCGTTCCTAATTTTGTTAGCACCCTAAGCAAGGTGGTAGTAGGCAATGTAGCAACAGTATCTCAGGTATACACGGTTTTACCAGAACAAGGTAACGCACCAGGTGGTGTGATCAAACAGGCGATAACGGGGTCAACACAGAGCGGTAACGCGTTTAGCACCGGACATGCCTACTATTTAATCAACTTTCCGGGGCCAAATTTCATAACCAAGACCGCTGACGATAGTATGGATCTTGTCTTACTAGAGACGATTGATCAGTCATGACACCAGAATGGATAGACCTGCCGGCTAGCGTTTACAAATCATACGGAACTCCACCTATAATACCGTATGCAGTGAGCGCAACAACCATTGGCGCTGTAGCGCTTGATGATAATTCAGCTGGGTTAACTAATAAATTCTGGGGGGTAGGCTTTGAGCCTATCTCAAAAGAGATTAGACTGTGGGATGCAGGCACAGAAACAGTACTTCACACGGAGACAGAAGATGTAACCAACATAAGTATTGCGTTTACATCAGATGCTACGGTTGCTGTAGCGTATATAACAGCGTCAGGGGCACTCAAGTTATACTGGTTTAGTGGTACGTACATTGTGTCCGCATTGGACACTGGGGTATCGCAGGTAGTGATCACTCTAGATATGAAGGATAACCCAAGTAATCCGTCAAGTGACGTCATATTAACTTACTTAAAAAGTCAGGCCATCTTGACTAGGGTACAGAATCAATCGTACGCTATAGTGGGGACTACTCCTGCAGCTAGTGGAGCTGGTCTTATATTACAGTCAGGAATGTCTGTTGCTGGAAGATTTCAGGTCACATTCGAATCAGCTTCAGTATCAAGTGTCCTTGAAGCAGGTATCGCAACTGATACTATTATTGCACTAGGTAATAACATTGGTACTATTGTGGATGAGGGGCTAACCAGTCAAGAGGCTCATAGCGCGGGATCTGACACCCCTGCGTCCTTATCAGAGAATACATCAGCGTCAGATGTTATCATTGGCGGCCTAGCAGCGATAGCTAGTGCAGTAGAGTCTACAACGGCACTAGATGCGATTACAGCTGGAGTACGTATAACCAAGGCTCTTATCGAGTCCTTGTCCGCTATCGACCTTGTATCAGCAACAGGGAGCTTCAACGGATCATTAGGGGAAGCTAGCAATGCCACTGAAACCGAGACGACCAATTTAGGTTTTGAAGCTGCTGTTCTTGCGGCTGTTACTTCTTCTGATTTACAATCTCCTGCGGTAATAGCCCTGGTCGATGTATTAGAATTTGCTTCTCCATTAATTTTCGATGGTTGTACTGTAGATACGGCTGCTAGTTCGTCTGAATTTGCTTTTCCATTAGTTTTCCAAGGTACTTCGGCAGACTTTTTCGTCGCAGAACAAAGCGCTGCTGCTACCGATAGCATTTCATCACAGCTAACTAGCATAACAGGTGCAATAGCAAACGCAGTAGACGCAAGCGACACAATTATAAGCGGTATCATCAGTCTTAATGATATAGTAGAAGGGTCTACAGCAACAGATTCGGTTAGCTCTTCCGGTGTATTTTCAGTGTCATCTAGCGACCTAGCTAGCGCACTAGATAGCGCCATTAATTCCTCTAGCTTTGAAGTAGGAACACTAGAAGCAGTAGAGGCCTCAGATATATGGACTGGCTTTGATGCTGGTTTGATTAACGTCATAGAGCAAAGCGAGGCGGGTGATTTCTTCAGTGTCTTTTTAGCTAGTGATAGGGACTCGATCTCTTGGATAGCTATAGAAGGATCTTCACCGTACACTATGGTAGAGTCCGGTGACCTTATATATGTAGAGCATAGCGATAAGCTAGTTTCTATAGGTGTCAGATATGCTGACGTATAATAACTAAATAACGAGAAATAATTATGAGATCATACCCAGCAAATTCACAAGATATCCTACAGGCCAGTGCGCCTCAAGATCCTGATTCTGAACTATTTTATGGATTTAAATACAAGCCTCAAGTATGGGAGCCAGGAGTGGTTTACAATAAGCTGCTCAATTGGGTAGCTCCGACTGTTCCTAATGGATACCTGTACATAATTACAAGTAATGGCGTTAGTGGCTTAGATGAGCCTGTGTGGCCTACAGTAGCTAAAGGTACTATAGATGACGGCACTGTAAAATTCAAAGCCATCGAATACAACGCATTCTTATTCCCAGGCGATACGCTAACTGATAGCGCATGGACTGCAACAGGAGGCGTTCCGGTTACTAATACGTCTTTTACTGCTGAAGGTGAGACATTAGCAATGTTTGGGACTATCCCTGCAGGCGTAACAGAGTTCACTATCACTAATAGCGTTACTAAGCATAATGGAGAGAAAGACGACCGGTCTCTACTTATAACAGTAGCAGAGAGATAAGATATGGCTAATGATCCTACGGTTAACATAGATAAATTCACAGGCATTCGTAACAAGCAACAATCCAGAAGGTTAGCACCAGGGTCGTTGGTTACAGCGGAAAACGTCAACATCGATGATGCTGGCGGTATAGTTAAGCGCCAGGGACATTCTCTGGCTTTGTCTGCCTCCAATATAACAGCGGCTTTCTCTACTCATGATCAGCGTCGAACATTCGTTATTGACTCTGGTAATCTACAGCTCATTAATGAGGATTTTACAGTAGTAATCCTGGAAACAGGCCTGAGTGCTGAATACGTTTACTGGCTTGAAACGGCTGATTTCATACTAATGTCAACAGGACATCTTATTGATATTAACAATAATGTTAGCCTATGGCGCATCCCAAATCCACTAGCACCCGTTGTAGCCCACGGATCTGGCGACCTCCCTGCTGGACAGTATCAGTTAGTAATTACTTACGTTGATAGCACAGGAAGAGAGGGCGGAGCAAGTGAAATCTTATTCTTTGATACTGAAGATAATGCTGGCTTTTCTTTCATACCAGAGTATAATGGTTATAACGTACGCGCGTATGTGTCCGACACTAACGGAACAGTTCTGTATTTTCAAGGCGAACATACGTCTGGTGGCGTAACAGTGACAGATACTTCGTTACTATCATCACCTATAGATGACAATCAATTAAATTCATACCCTGCTCCAGCGGACAGCAAACAACTTGCGTTCTTTGAAAGCAGTGTATATACGGCAGTTCCAGATGGTAATCAAACTGCTGTGTTCTTTTCACAACCTTTCTGGTGGAACTTGTTCAGTTTACGTACTGATCACTTAATTGTCCCCGGCAAAGTTAATCTTCTTCACGGAACGCAGTCTGGGTTAGTTATTGCGACTGATGATGAGATCTACGTATACACAACAGAGGGCGCACTTGCGCGTATAGCAGAATATGGAGTGCCTGCAGGTAAGGCACTTGCAGAAGCGGACAATGGAGTGTCTTATATACATACCAACCAGGGTCTTTGCCGGCTATTCCCGTTTGAGAATTTAACGGAGGATAAGTTGAGCTTAGCTCCTGGCGATCTATGTTACACGGAAGTGATGGAGGACGAAGGATATACACGAGTCGTTACGATAACGGACGGTAATGGAGTGGCAGACAACAAACTTTAACTTAATTTAGGAAATAAAAATGACAGTAAAATACTCAACAGGCCAACTAAATAGTTTGCAGGAGAAGATTAAAGCGGATATGACTCTCTCTTTTGTCAATATCTATACTGGCGCACAACCTGCGTCGTCTGATCAACCTATGACAGGGACTCTATTAGCAGTAGTATCAATTGACGCTAACGGTACAGGCTTGACGTTTGATACGCCATCTGGTACTAGTATGTCTATCCCTGCAGGTGTCAACTGGCAGTACACTGGTATTGCAGCTGGTACGGCAGGATGTTTTAGACTTGTATCCTCAACTGATACTAACGCACAATCCACAACAGAGAAGCGTATTGACGGTAACGTAGGTACAACTTCAGGTGACATGATCCTTAGCAACATTAACATCGTTGTTGGTGCTCCAGGAACAGTCGATATCTTCAACATCGTACTTTCATAAGGGGCTTATCATGGCAATGTCCAATTTTTCAGAAACGGCAGTACTGGATCATATTTTGACCGCTACAGCTTACACGTCGCCTAATGCTACATTGCATCTAGGTCTTCTTGTAGCAGGGTTCTTAGACGGAAGTCCTGCAGCTGGTGAAGTAGATGCCGTGGCTGACGACACAGCATACGCTAGACAACCCATTTCATTCGGCGCTGCTGTTGCTGGGAACTTACAATCATCAAGTGAGAGCAGTAACACTCAAACATTCCCTGCAGTAGTGCATGGAACTAACGCTGCAGACTACAATGTAACGCACTTTGCTATCTATGACGCATTAGTCGCTGGGAACGTTATTTACTGGGCACCTTTATCAGCTTCTATCTTAAGGCAGGTAGGCAAGACTCTTGTCTTTGATACTGGTAATGTCACAGTGGTGCAGAGCTAATGGTTGATCCCTTCTGGATAAATTTACGGAACGCCAACAGCAACCAAGGAGAAATCCCTTTATCCCCTAACTCTTTATGGGTTACGGGTCAGGGACTGTATGGTCAGATAGGAGACGGAAGTGCAGCGCCCAGACATTATTTTGATGTTCTGACTGGGTTTGAACCATTCTCGCCTGTACCGGGCTTTCCACTAGAGAGTGATCTTACTATAATTGATGGAGCGGGTAACAGTGCGTTCCTGATAAGTAACGGAGTCATATGGGGAACTGGTAGAGACCATAGCGGAAAGCTGGGTATCGGTGGCGGTATAGGTGTTCATCAAGACGCTTTTGAACCATCAATAACAGCAAACATGGTGTCCGTATCGGGTAGTGCGTCGAGTCAGTCAGTGGCTCTGGATAGCACGGGCTTAATGTGGGGTGCAGGAGCTACTAATCAGTTAGGTGGTGTAGGCGGCGGTGATTCTTTTGTTCCAATGGGACTTGTTGCAGATAGTGTACACTGTGCGAGTGCTGGGGTTTTCTATATTCTTAATGGTTCGTTATTTGCGACTAGCTCGTCTAATACTAGCTCAGAGTTTGGATTTGGAGATTTTCTTCCGCATCCTACATTCCAGCCGGTACCGGGCATGGTAGGTGTTAAGTCTGTGCAGAGTATAGGAGGAGTGTCATTCGCGATCATGCTAAATGGTGACTTATATGCTGATGGGTTTTCTTGGCACAACGATGGCAACAATCAAACCCCAGGTTTCACCTTTACAGGGTTGACAAATGTTACTGCTGTCGATAGCTCAGATGACTTCGGCATGGCAATATCTAATGGAACGCTATACGCGTGGGGAACGAATACAAGCGGACAACTAGGAATGGGTGATAAGGTTAACAGATTCGGTGCGCCAAGCTTTACTAACACTGGTCACACTGGAGTAACCCAGGTTGCCTGCGGGGATCAGCATACGATGATGGTTAAAAATGGACAGCTATACGCTGCTGGTTCAAATTTCCACGGACAACTAGGACTGGGTGCGCTTCCGGAATCGATATCGTTTGTTACAACAACCGATACATTCTTAAATGTAATTGACAACGTTGCACAAATTAGTTGCGGACTGAATACTTCTTACGTTTTAAGAAGCTCGTATTAAGCAGTTAGACATTTATTAAATAAAATAGGAATAAGATAATGGCTTTAAAATTAAGCACAGGATTAAGAAATAGCATGCTAGTGACCGCGCCATTTAAAGGCAGTATGGATACCTGCGTGATGAAGATATACTCTGGCACTGTTCCAGCAACAGCTGATGCTGACTGTACTGCAGCAGCATTGTTATGTACAATATTTAAAGATAATGACGGAGTTACTACGCTAACGTTTGAAGGAGCCGCTGTCGATGGCACAGTGACTAAGACGACCGCTGAAGTATGGGCGGGTACTAATGCCTTATCAGGTACTGCGTCTTTCTATAGACTAGAGCTTGCAGCTGACGATCAGTTATTAAGCACTACACAGGTCAGAGTGCAGGGCGACGTAGGTACTTCAGGAAAGGAATTAAACCTAACAAGCACAGTACTGACAGTAAACTCAACTCAGAATATTGACTTCTTCTCTTTAAGTTTACCAACCTTATAATATAAATGTCGTCATTTACGTACGAAGGCAGCCTTAGCCAAGCGCTACAGTGGTGGCCTTTTGCTATTGGACAGCAAGCAGTTATGGCTAAGCATGGGCAGGTTATGAAAACAGTCGTTCCTGCTCCTGGCGTAACTGTCATGATACGTACTGCGCCCAACCATGTGCATATAATTGCAGGTGAAATTGGGTACGAATTCTCTATACACCTTTACCCTTTTTTTGGAAACGATATAGAGGTTGCTTACTTCTTAGATACTAAAGACGCCAAACAAAAGGACGGTGTAGGAGAGAGTATATTAGGATCCCCTTATCAAGATGGTTTAATCCCGTCTACGCCAGTACAAGGCAATCATATCAATATGTGGATGGGTGAGGAAGGTCGTGTAATGACAGGTTGTAATGGACAGAGATACGGATCTGGCGTAGGGTTAAGCACTTCTAATATGTCAGATAAGGTCACAGAGAGGTATCCTCGACTAGTTATTGACAGACAGCTACTATGGGAAGGCGATCAGCTAGTAACAGCCGCAGCGATAGTTTTTGGAGTAAAGGTTGGGGTTAGTTTAGATGGTGGCTTACACTACTGGAGTGGAACTAATAATGACCACTCATTTTTTCCAACTGTACTTGGTGCAGGAACTGAGTGTTACTGGGTTTTCAATAAGGCAGGTACTGAGTGCGTAGGTATAGACTACGGCATATATGACAGTCAAGTAGAAAGAACAGCTAACCTAATAAGAATTACCTGGACTGAAGAGTTCATTCATAATGGCACGGAACAGATTATCACTCCTGAATATACATCTGAGCCTATAAATATAAGTACTTACGCTGCAGACTATGACCGTACAGAGGATGCTGACGAGTTAATTACGTGTGAGTTTAAAAGTTATAACAGAGGGTCGTATACACTCTTTCCTGGATATATAGGAACTGAGAAAAACCCACCTGACTATCGAGACACATTCGAAGCTTACAGATTCCAGGAAGGGGACTATAGCTTTGTTAAGGACGGGGTAACGCTAAATGGCTATTTCTATTGGTACTACAAGGATGCATGGGAAGACGTGCCAGTTGGTCTCATCGGTGATGTGGCGCCCTATGTAGGGACAAGGACTGACCTTGGTAGTATGTTCTGGATGGACGCTGTGGACACCACAATGGTCATTTCTCGTGGGTTCACATCCAAGAAATTAGCAGACATAATACCTTTTGCTTATAACGATCGAGGAACAGACTTACCTCTGGGTAGAGTTGATCCAACTGATGTATCGTATAGGGGATCGCTAATAGGAATGGATTTGCGATATAGATCTTACTGTATTTCTACAGATGGATACATCTCTAGTCCTACTGAAATAGTTAGCACACACACACCTACATTCAATACTAATATAACGTGCGTAGTAAATGGAAAGGCCGTGATGAATGGCGCTCTTAGCTCTGGTACTATAGTGCCATTCGAGGGAATGCAGACGCCTAGTAAGAATGTTCCAGAACAATACAGAATAATGACGTCCTATGAGCTTGTACGTAGAGCTGAGGGACTGGCTGTTTCACCGAAAGGGGACGAAGCCGCAACATATGTACGTACAACTTTTACAGGCCTGTCTCACGATATAGATTTTAATAGTAGCGAAACGTCAATGTTTGGAGGATATCACGCTAACGTATTAGATAAGTTCATCTCTGATGGCAATAGCATTGGCTACAGCGAAACACTGATTTCAACATACAATTCATGGGTATAGTAAATGGCTAATTCAATATCAAAAACAATTCAACAAATTCTTGTACCCTCATCCCCTGTTACAGTAACAACGTCAACTCCAGGGTCAGTTAAACTTTCCCTAAAATCCAGTAGAGAGCCTGCTGTTTATAGTTACTTATCTATAGCACCTAAGTCTGGCGCCTCTGGTAGTTCTTATACTAACACCTACCTAGACCTTACTCAACCAAAGAGCATACTTGAAGATGTGTGGGAAGGTGTAGAACCTGGAACTTATACAGTATTCGCAAGAGGTACTGCAAAATTCCTAGATAGCACTAATACTGAGCCCGGAGCTACTTTTCCAATGACTGTTCCTGAGTCATGGATAGACACCGTCACTACACCCGCTAAAACAACTACAATAACATATACACCACCACCTGTATTGGTAGATGCTCCTACAGCAAGTTGGGATTCAGGCGGCACATCTTCACCAGTATTTTCTGATGATGGTGAAGTATCCTTTAGAATAAAGGGCGATAACGTACAGTCTGTTGCCGGTCTAAACGAATCATTAGGAGCTGAGTCAGTCACTTACACTGATATCAATTTCGCTATATATGCGAATCGTGGTGAATACCGGGTAATGGAAAATGGAGGGTACTCCACTGCAGCTCAACCGTTTACTGAAGAGCAGGTATTTAAGATTTCTCGTATCGGAGGCCTGGTAAAGTACTACGTAGATGACGCTCTGATTCATTCGTCACTTCAAGTGTCTACTGCAGACCTGATACTGGATGCGTCATTGTATTATGGCGGTGACACTATATTGGATGGTGAACTAATAGATCTAGAATCACTTTCCGTGATCGCTCCATCTCCGCAAGTACTAGCAGGATCATCTGAATTAGAACATAAAGTCATTCAAACAGGAAATGGAGCTCTAGGTTGGGGCACATTTTATGGGTTGTCAGACATGGATCTGATCAGAACATCTATCTATGCAACCGAAACACTTAGTGGTGAGGCTTCTGCGTCAGCTACTGGGAGAGAGCTTGAAGGTCAGAATAACTCTCATACACTTCCTTTAACTGGTATATCTAGTGATGTGCCATATGGAGCTGGTACAGGAGCAATGCTACCGGCTACTAGCTCAGCTGCTGCTGGACTGATTAATGTTGGTGTGGGTATTGGGAATGCCTTAATGCACCCCGCTCTGTCTCAGGCTACAGGATTGACCGGTGGAAATAACTTAGATACCACGGCAAGCATGCAGGCTATCACCGGGCTTTCCTCTGATAGAGATCTAGCGCAAGGCATCGGGTCTATGTCAGAAATGACAGGATTTGCAACGAACTATACGACTCCGCAAGCTAGGCCAGAGGTGACAATATATACGACTCTAGCACAAGGTTCCGGAACATTACTACATACTGGTAGGCATATACTAACAGCCGCTCACGTACTAGATGGTTCTCAGCACTTAACGGCTAATTACAGCCTGGTCTTTTTTGATGCGATAGAAAACGGATTTACACCGCCTGCAATAACAGGGATAACATTCCACCCTGATTGGGACGGAGACTTCAGAAACGGTAATGACATTGCGATCATAGAGCTAGAGGAGTATATCCCCTGGGCAAGAGGTATTGAACCAAGTCAGTCACTCGACTCTATAGATAGGGATTGGGACGCTTTATCTTATAGTCCTCGCGTACATCCAGTAACTGGGTCAGTATCAACTGCAGGATGGGATGCGTACGCAAACACTTACGACGACAATGAAGTTGCTATTAATGCAAGACTTCCTGGTACATTTAATGTCCCAGTCGATTCAATGCTGGCGTATGATTACGACAATGGACTAGCAGCTAACGATGCCTTTGATGTCGTTCTTGGTATACCTGGATTAGGGATTGATAATGAAGGTATAGCTACGCCTGGAGACTCTGGAAGCGCAAGGGTTATTGATGGGAAGATAGTAGGTATATCCAGCTATAGTGGATCCACTGGATCATCAGCAGACATTAATACAGCTAGTAACGGTACTTACGGGGACTTCGGGTTTGACGTTAGAGTTTCCTACTACCTTGATTTTATTGAAGAAACAGTGGGATCACTGACGTTTGCTACCTCACCAGACAATACTGTTCCTGGCCAGGCTGATGTTGCAATAACAGGCTTTAACACATTCATCTATAGTATAGGTAAGGCTAACTTTAATACTGCTAGCCTAAGCGGCTTTGATACAGAAGTAACACTATATGGTGGATCTGTCGCAGCAGTTGGATCAATGACGACGTCTATAGAGTCCACTGTTAACAATCCTGTTTACGGGGTGGTTAATCTAGGATCATTCACATCATCAATGACATCAACAAGTCCTACTGGTTCGATAGCTTCTGCAGACGTCCATATGAGGCTTGGGAAGACCGTAGTGGCTTATACAGGCGCAAGCTGTACCATAGGGTCATTTAGTAGCACAATCACCGCTAAGGGCATTAACGGGCTTGTTGGACGGGCTACGCTAGAAGGATTCAGTACATCACTAACTTCGATTGTGAGTACTCCTTATCTTGCTCAAGCAAATATTGCGATGCCTAGTGTAACTAGCGTGTACGGAATTGCAAGACCAGGTGGCTTTAGCACACAGATAATTGCTAGTAATACTCTAGTAGTTAATAACGTCGTTGCGTACTCTGTTAACGTGACGTCGAATGAAACAACAATTTACACGCCTTACGAGTTCGACTCAATACTAAGGATATTTAATAAATACTATGGCGTTAAGTCAACAGGATTGTATTTACTAGAGGGAGTAGACGATGATGGGGTCAATATCGACGTTAAGATTAAGACGTCAATGATGGACTTTGGTACAGCATTACATAAAAGAGTTCCTTATATGTATATGGACTCAGACAATGACACACTCATAACTCCTTTCATCGATGACGTACCAAGCGAACAACATCAGTCTGGGTTTGCTGGAAGAAGAACTAAACTAGGGCGAGGTAACTCAGGTAGATTCTGGGGCTTTGAAGTAGTTAACGTTGAGGGTAACGAGTTCAAGCTAGGTAGCTTAGAAGCGTACGCACAAACACTAAATAGGAAAGTATAATGGCACAAGATATAGATACAATTATAAAGGACTCCCGTACAGCTGCTTCTAACTTCGCTAGTATTGCGAACGCAGCGCTGAATGGCGCACAGGGAGCGGCGGGTGCCATACAGACTGCTGTATCAGGAAACCTTAACTTCCAGCAAGACGCGGCAATAAACTTCCAGGGTGGTAATGCACCCACTCTTGAGGATAGGTTTACGCTTCCCTTTGATAATTCAGCGAGGCCAACCCTGAATGCCATAAATTTACCTGAACCCCCTTCATACCCTAATCCTGTAAGTATAAACATTGACGGGTTGTTTGGTCAGTCGGTACCGGACTTTGATACGAGAGGCTTTGGCGAATCAGCGCCTGTCCTAAATACAGACGGCCTGTTTGCCGGCTTAGAAGCTCCTGTATTAAACACGTTTGAAGCACCTGCAGTGTCTGACGTTGATGTGGGTGACGCTCCAGAATTAAACATACCAGAATTTACAAGCAATTTTGTTGATCCAAACATAGCCGCACCTACAGCATGGGACAGCGCGTACCAGACTGATTACGACACCGTGCTACCAGAGATGCGTGGGTTCATCGAAGACAACCTTAGCAGTTGGATGGCTACGTACGCACCTGACTACCAGAGTAACTTGGCTGAGCTTCAAGCAAAGGTCTCTACTGATATGCAAAGCGGACAAGCTTTGTCTGACGAGTTTGAAACGTCACTGTACAATAGAGCAAGAGCAAGAGTAGAAGGCGAGAGAATAAGAACTGAGCGTACAGCACTGCAAGGGATATCTAAGAGAGGCTTTAGCCTTCCGAGTGCAATACTGTCAGCCAGCCTCCAGGACTCACAGCAAGCAGCAGCAAACAACATAGCGACACAGTCAACAGAACTTGCAATAGAGCGAGCAAAAATAGAGATACAGCACGTACAATTTGTCATGCAGATAAGCCAGGGATTAACGCAAGTGTTAGTCGGAGCATCTTTATCCTACGCAGGAGTATTAGCAACGGTTAATGGTCAAGCGCTAGAACACAGTAAGCAGTTAGCTACCATACTATCCGACATATACGGAAACCTGGTCAGCAGAGGGAACTTAAGTATTGATGTGCACAGGGCTGAAGCGCAAATATACGAGACACAATTAAAGTCATCTCTTGCTGCACTTGATGGTTTTAAGCTAGAGCTAGACGCTGCCAGACTAGAGAAAGATATTGATGGGGTTAATGTTGATATCTATAGTAAGCAAATACAGGCTGAGGGATTGAAGATCCAGCAGTACGTATCGAACATCCAGGCGACTAGTGAGAAAGCTTCTCTGGAGAAATTAAAGATTGACTTATACGGTGAACAGGTTAATGCATATGCTGCAGAAGTTAAAACCCAAGAGTACGCGTTGAGTGCGTACGTAGCATCACTAAACGGAGATGAGTCACGGGTTAAGGGAGAGATCGCTAAACTATCTGCTTATACCGCTGAAGTTGAAGCAGTGAATGCTAAACTTGGTGCTGACGTAGAGTACATGAAAGCTAGTGATTCACACAACCGTAGTATACAAGATATATACTCTACTGAACTTGGTATATATAAGACTGCCGTTGATGCTGAGAGTAGTCGTTTTGCTGGATCAGTTGAAGCTAACAAAGCTGCACTATTCGCATATACAAGTGACAACGAGGCTAACTTAAACACATATAAAATAAGCTACGATAAGTCTAGGCTAGACCTACAGGCTGCAGAGAAGAGCTTTGAAGCTGACCTCAAGGTAGAGATAGAAAATGCTAGCAACATCCTTAAGAGCGCCAATATACAGGCCGATACATCAGTGGCTGCAGGCCGGGTGTACGGAACGATGGCGGCAAGTGCTCTTAGCTCTCTAAACACAATGGCATCTAAGTCAGCGACAGAGTAATAAGCCCTTGTAATTACAGTAAAAATAATGTAGAATAAGCCTAAGAATAGGCATCAAATTTTTCCGGAGATATAAAAATGAACGACCCTAAGAATAACTTTGAAAATGCTCCGCAGCTTAATGCGATGGTCATGAAGGATAACCCTGCAGGTGTAAACAGGGCTGTTGCAAAGCATAACGCCGGTATTAAGCCAGTTGGTGCAGCTGCAGCACAGAACACCCCCGTAGCAACGCCTAACCAGGCCACACAGAATTCATATGACGTCACTAACGATCAAGGTGCAAACCCTTTCGAGGCTGTCAGTCAATTAGGAAGCCCCGACTCTCAGGCTAGATGGGATTCAATAATACAACAGAACCAGGCTAATATCCTTGAGCATGATAGGATATCAGGTAGAAAGTCTACTGAGCCAGTGGTCACGCTAGCTGCTAATCTACCTCCACAGGGCGTACAGACAATGGATCAGCTAGGGTACTCCCGTAACGTACGAGACCCAGGAACTGGACTACTAGGAAAAACTCGCTTCGATGAAGATCATCAGTTCGGAGTTCAGTTCGGTGATAACAGTATTGGTGGGCTGACTCAAGAGAAAGCAGCGGAGATAGCAAAGCTGACAGGCTCTAAGTCATTCAATAATACATCACCTGAGATTTTAGAGCAGAGAGCCACCCAGGTAAAGGAAAGACAATTAGCCCAGGCAAATTTTGCATTACTGAATAGTAGTGATGAAGCTGAAGTTGCTCGCGCTCGACAGTTTATTGCAGCGTCTCAAGGACAGCAGAAAATAGACGCAAACATTTTTAATGCTGAGAACGTCAATACCAACGCCCAGAGCTTAACTACGGAAACCGGCAGACAGTTCGACGCGACCAACAAACTGGCTAAGGAAAAACAACAACCAGCTATAGATAAAGCTGCAGTAGATGCTGAGCTAGTACAGTTAAGACAAGCTCTTCTTGACCAAGCAGTTGGCGGTGATAAGAAGGCGCAAAAGGAATTCCAGACTAGATATGGAGTACCTACACCAACAGAACTACAAGAGCTGACTGACGGTTCCGGTAGAGTCTTCCCGGTAAGTGGAGACGGTGCACAGGAATATTTACAGAGTCAACAGAAACAACAGAATAGACAGAACAATGCTAGGTCTATCCTTAACAACCCTAACTCGACGCCACAGCAGCAACAGTTAGCACAGAATTACCTAGCACAGTTTGCTCAACAATTACCACAACTTTAAGAGATTAAGATGCCTGAAAATAAGAACCTAAAGAAAACAAGTACAGACGCTGCTGCAATGGGACTCGATCCTTACGCAGCTCTGGATAATGATCCATTAGCGGTCTTAGAAAACGATCCATATGCAGCGCTAGACGGTGACTTTGGTGTAGAGCCAGCACCATTAGCTTTAGCTCAACCCGAAAGAACGATAGGCGGAACCCTTGGGGATATAGGAGTAACCGGACTAAAGTCAGCTGTAGGATTGGTTGAGGCTGGTATTGGTTTGGCTGACATTCCAACCCTGGGTTATGCTGGAAAAGCCGCAGAGGCACTAGGTATTAGAACCAAGGATACCCAGGATATATTAGAGAACTTGTATAGTCCTGCTCAGAAGTATGCAGACAAGCAAGTATCTGACGCTAAGGGTTTTGTGGACACAGTCGGGGCGGGTCTCAGCAATCCATCAACTATACTAAAAGCAGCAGGAGAGTCCGCAGCCTTAATGGGTGGCGGTGGTGTTATTGCGCGTGGAGTACTTGCGGCAAAAGGTATAACATTGGCTAACGCAACTGCAGGACAACTAGGTCTTGCATCAGCTATAGGTGAGGGTGCTGTCGGAGCAGGTTCAGCAGCAGAAGGATCAAGACAAGGAACTACAGATGGCTTATTAACTCCTAAGCAGTCAGCTCTAGCGATTGCGACCGGTATAACTACTGGTGCGTTCAACAGGGTTGGTAGTAAGCTTGCAAACAAATTTGGCTTTGACGATATAGATCAAGTCATAGCTCGTGGTGCCCGAAGCGGAGAAACAACATCAAAGACCATTGGTCGTAGAATGGCTGAAGGTGGTATATCGGAAGGCTTGTTCGAGGAACTACCACAAAGTGTTGCAGAAACAATCCTTAGCAACGCAGCTATGGATCTTCCACTTATGCAAGGTGTCCCGGAAGGTGCTGCTATGGGTCTATTGACCGGTGGTGCAATGGGTATGGCAATCAACGCTAGGCCTACTAGAAAGCCCAACGCTCCAATAGGCAACGCACTGGATCAAGCGCAACTAGCTCTACCGGCTCCAGGACAGGTTCCTATATTAGCAGGTTATGATAATCAAGATGAAGCACAAGCAGAACGAACAGAGGCAGATGGACAAAGACTAGCCCAGCGCTTCTTTAACAAAGCCAATCCCGGAAAGGATGAAGAGATAGATACTACTGACTTTAAAGCGCAAGCGATAGCAAGTGGTCAATCACAATCAGCGGTCGATAGTTTTCTAGAAGGTCTTGATACACCTATCGAGCCTAACACTACAGGACTACAGGACGGCATTAATCCACAGGACGTAATCAGTCAGCAAGAAGAAGGTAAGCTGAAGCAAGCCCAGATGGATTCGGACTTTGAAGGAAGAGAGCAAGATCCTACACAACCTGCTAAGGACTTTGTTACGTTTGCAAACGAGAAAGGATTATCACGTAAAGAGCGTAAGGCACTACGTAAGTTCATGGCAGACCAACAGATGTCGAGAAGAGCTAAAGATAACTTCATAGCTAAACTACAGGAAGGAACAGACCAGAACACCCAGGACAATACCCAGGAAGAGAGTATTGTGGACATAGCCCTAAAGGAAGCGAGCAAGCTCAAACAGAGCGGAGAAGTGGCTAACACTCAACTATCATCAGCACTAACAAAGGCAATCAATGAACCAATCATCAGCGGAAACACTAACAACGATATCAATACTAACGGGTCTAGTGGAAGCACAGAGTCAAGCGTTAACACGGATGGAGTCGGAAATAATCTCGTTACGGGTAGAACTAACGAATCAGAAGTACTTGATGGAGCTAGCAATACCGAAGCAGGAGTTGAAGCAACTCATGCCGCCGTACCAAAATTAATTAATCAAACCAGAGAAAACATTAATGAGCAGAAAGAAACGGAAAGCAAAAAAACGGCAGTTAAAGCGGAATCAGGAGAACAAATAAATGAAATTTACAATAGCTCCATTACACCCACCAATCAGATCAAAGCTACAGAAGCTGAGATCGAATCAGGGGTCATCGGTCAAAGTCAAGATAGCTCTAAGCCTTTGGAACAAACGGTGGCGAGTCCTGCTGTCAAAAAAGAAGCGATTCTAACGCAGAAGAAAAACAGATACATTAACAATCAAATTAAAGCTGCTGGTTTAAATAAAAATTCACCTGGGTACGATAATGCTGTCAATACTTTACAAAAGCAGTATAATAAAGATCTCGAAAAAGCAGAGTTTTCTTTGCCGTTCGAGGAATTTAAAAAGCTACCTGGTAATCGCAAGCAGAGTGATGGGGTTGTACGTGAGGTCTATGATACTGTTCGTGCGGAACTGGGGATACAAACTAATAAAACACAGGATAATAATGAGCATAGCCCAGAAACCAAAAAAAGTACCACCAACACAGCCGCCGTGGGAAACGGAGAACCAACGGCAACTAGAGTACCTGATGGAGCATCAACCACCAATAAAGAAGAAAAAGTAAGTGCGCCTGTAGAAGAAACAACGGAAGTTTTAGCTAACACAACAAAGGGCACTAGTACTAGGCTTGATCGCAAGACAAAAAAGGTCTCACCCAAGAAGCGCAATTACTCAGACAGTCGAGTTGCGAGAGAAAATGATGGAGACACACAATCCTTCAGCAAGGAAGATCCAAGTGCTGATCAGCGAGATGATGTACAAGCAGTATTTACTCCTTCAAAAAAGTTAACTATGAGCGCAAAGCTAGGCGGTATGACTGCCAGTCCAATGACTGAGCTTAAGCCTACGAATAAATCAGTGCGTAAGTTTCTTGCAGGAATGAAGAAAGCAAAGGCAGGAAAATTCGGAGCAGCAGTTTTTGTTTATGAGGCTTCAGAATATAAGAAGATGAGAATGTTCTTATCTAGTGATGGTCAGAGTGGGTTCGCAGTTAAGCCTGATGGTGATATAGTTAGTGTATTTAATCATGCTGGTGGTGGTAGAGTTAACCCAATGATGGAACTAGCAGTACAGGAAGGCGGAACAAAACTTGATGCGTTCGATACAGCACTAGTTGACATGTACGAACTAAGTGGATTCAAGCCAACAAAAATGGATCCTTGGGACGAAGCTTACAAGCCAGCTGGCTGGAGTAAAGAAACATTTAAAGATTTTAATAACGGAGAACCTGGTGTAGTATACATGGTTCACGAGAAAGACTATAGTCCATCTAATATTTTAGCCAGTAAAAAGACAAAGGAAACAAGCAATGACAGTACCACAGGAAAAGAACAACAGAGTAGAGACGGAAGCGGACGGAGTTCTAGCCGGGACACTTCGCGTCTTGAAGGCGCACCAGAGATTAAGGGAGCGTCAGGACAAGATAAAGCAATCGTCGAAGTCGCACAGCAATACGCAAAAGACAACGGAATAGATCTAAAGAGACAGTCAGACTATGTCGAGGTGGATTTTGAACTCGCAAAGAGGATAGCCCAGGCATACGAAGATATGGAGCACAAGCCGTCTGATCCTGTTGTTGCTGAAGCGTACCAGAACCTAATCAAGCAAACTAGAGCCCAGTATGATGCACTAGTTAAAGCTGGATATGAGTTCTACTTTGTTAATGCAGCGGACGCTATCGACTTCCTGTCTAGTCCTTTTAATGCTATGCGTGAACTACGTCAAGCTAAAAAGCTAGGCGTGTTTCCAACTGTAGATGGATTTGGCGAAGAGAATTCAAAGCTTGATGTGTCCGACAACCCATTGCTAGCTGACACTGGTATAGTATGGAATGACATCCAGGGCAACAAAAAGAAAGTATTAGCAAATGATCTATTCCGTGCAGTACATGATGTCTTCGGGCATGGCACAGAGGGGTCAGGATTCCGTGCGCGTGGAGAAGAGAACGCATGGCAGGCACACAGACGCTTATTCACTGGATCCGCTGTAGCGGCTATCACCTCTGAGACACGAGGACAGAATAGCTGGTTAAATTACGGCATTCACGGAGAAACTAATCAGACTGCTCAGATAGAGGATACAATCTTTGCAGATCAGAAGACAGGGTTAATGCCTGAGTTCACATGGACAGAAGGTGTTGCGGGTGACGAAGGTGTGCTTCAGTCTAACAGCGATACAAAGACTGGATCTACAGTAGAACAAATAGAAGCGCTCATACCTAGACGTACCAAAAAGCTGCTTGATAGCGGTAGGCTAGAGGTCGTGCAGTCTGTAACCGATATTAGCGATAACTCATATTCATTTACTAGCAATGATGGTCTTGAGGGATTTTATGATCCTAAGACTGATAAGCTATATTTAGTAGCTGACATGCTAGACAAGGAGAACTTCTCTAGTGTATTGAACCACGAGCTATTCCATAGAGCAAGACGCACAGATAAGAAGCTAAAGAGAAACCTGGCTGAGATAGATAGAAGACTTCAAGCTAGATTCAACTTAGCAGCGGAAGGCAAAGGTACTGCAGCAGAGCAGGCAGCCTACAAGCGAGTGATGGATGCCAATACTCCAGCTAAAAACCAGCTAGAGGAATTCCAGGCGTACATGATCACTGACTATAATCAATCACCTAGATCTTTAAGTGCCTCAATGAGACGTTTAATGAAAGATCTGATATCACTGATAAGGGCATCATTGATTCGTCAAGGAGTGCCTCTAAAGAACATAACAGCTTCCGACTTAAATGCCTTGGCTCAGTACGGCTCAGACAAGCAAACAACCAGCGTTGCATCAGCAGGTGATACCCTGGTTGGATTAGCCAGCAGAAAAGGATACAAGGGCAATAGCACTAAAGGGGCTAAAGCTTTCCTTACTGGTGATATATACGGGCGTAAAGCTAGTAATAGTAAGACAGAAGTTTTAGCTAGTACAGCACAGGAAGTGAAGAACGAGAGAGCTAAACGTCTAGAAGAAATAATATTCAGAAAGACAGGGAAAGATACAGATGATGACATTGACTCAACTCCTCGTCCGGACGATCTTCTAGCTAGTACAGCTGAAATTGCTGCTGAAGCACTTCCTTCTAGTGGCCTTCACGGAGGCAGGATTATAAAGCAGTGGTCTAAGGATCTCCAGAAGGAGTACCATGACGCAGTGTTTGATGTAATCACCAAGGGTGGAGTGAATGCAGTATTAAAGCTAGCAGGACTTACTCAAACAAGCACAGTAACAGCACCAAGCTCATACCAGGGTCACGTTGGATCGGTTGAGCAAATCAGTGTTGACGTTGAAACAACTGTTGACTCCAATGGTATGGAGACCCCAACGCAAGAGTCTAAAGATAAGCTAGAACTAGCGTCAGCAATGCTGGGATACGTCCTTGACCAAGATGCGGTCGTTGACAGATATCTAGAGCCAGTATCTGCGGGGAGCGACAATATTAACGCTATCAGCTTAAACTATGATAGAGTGCTAACAGGTAATGAAGTCAAGAACATGATGTCTCATATTGATGTACTGTCTAAAGAGATGGGCTTTGATCCGGAGATGATTGCTATCCCTACCAGTAAGACAGGAGTGGATGTTCTTAATCTTTCGCCTGATACTATTAGCACTGACATGCTAATTGATATTTCAAGGAGTCTTGCGGCGCAAGTAAACGGAGACTCAAAAACTATATACGCGCATAACGCGCTAACGGAGAACGGATATGTCGGGTCAGATAATTTCAGAGAAGGGCAGAGAGCGTATAGCAAGGTCAGAGCGCGGTGGCAGAACCAAAGTAGTGACGGAGATAACTCCAGAGCTTCAGGACAGCATGAACCAAAGTGGGACGATAGTACTATTGAGTCGCTCAGAGGAGAAACTAGAAAAGTAACGGAAGAGTTTCTAGGTAAGCACCACCCGCAAAATAAGAAAACAACTCGTCAGTTTGCTGAACTGATTGACGCCAGGGTAAAGAGCGAGAACGGTACACTTGACGTAAAGGATTACTCAGAGAAGGCAATCCAGACAGTTACCAGTAAGCTATTGAGCGAGACTCAAGCTATATTAGAAGGTGGTGATAAAGACGCCATTGGCTGGTATACATCAAAGTACAATGATGCTATTAATTTATTGTCAAGACGATTCCCTGAATTTAAGAAGAACGGCGACGCAAGAAACCTGTTCACGGCTATAGTTGCCATCACTTCGGACGGAACCTCTGTAAAGGACAATCTGAAATACGCAGTAAAAATATACAAAGAGTACAAGAAGACGGGCAAGCTAGATTCAGTGGGCTTGGGTGGCGAGAGAGCGGCAAGCTACAAGGCTAACCTCAAACTATTAAGCGGCATAATTGATGAGCATGGTGTTGATGGAATGGTTAACTACCTGACAGAAACCATGACCGCTGGTGAGCTTGAAAAAGAATCAGCGTCTATTCTGGGTAAGCCGAAGACGGTTGGCTATCCAAATGAAACAATTGTGCCACGGTCTATGTTATTCGGAGATAAGCTAGGTGCATTCTTCGCTAACCTTATGGGTCATCCTGATTATCTAACTATGGATAGATGGTGGTCTAGAACCTTCAATCGTCTACGTGGACAAATGAGAGCTAACCCAGCTACAGACTCCTCTTGGAAGAGGCTTGCCGAAGCAATAAGGAAAGAGCATCCAGAAGAGAAGCTTGCAAAGTCCCCAAGAAAAGCCACGCTTCAGAAGCTGGCTACAAAGTACCAGAAGACTTACAAGGCTAGTGGTTTTAAGGATAAGACCGCAACAAATAAAATAGCTAATACTATCATGAAAGCTGAGACAGGTCTTAGGGATATACCAGACGGCAAGAGAGGAAGAGCCTTTATGCTTGAGGTTTCGCAGAGAGTCACTGAGGAGTTGAAAAAAGAATACCCAGATATGACTGTCGCGGACATGCAAGCGGTGGTGTGGTTTGGGGAAAAGCGACTGTTCAATGAGAACGGCGTCATCTCAACTAAAGCATCTGCTGAGTCAGACTATAGCGATGCGGCAGCTAACCTTGTCGAGGATGATGCGCCTGTTGATAGAAAGAATATGTCTCACTCTGATGTGCTTAAGCGCGTACCGCAGCTAACAGAGGCGGCTAAACAGCTGGAGCAGGGTACGATTACCAAGAAAGAATATGCGGAGGTTGTGAAGAAGTATAAGCCTATATTCAAGATTGATGAGCTACCTGACTCAGCAACCAATGAGCAGATGACTCAAGCCTTAACAAAGGACAAAGTTGAACGTATAGGTATGCCAGTTAAGACCGGCGAGAGAGTTGGATTACGATTAGATATACCCGCTTATAAAGAGTCAGGCGTGTGGATTCCAGCTACTCATGTGGCGGGTAGCGGTAATTCATTTAATCCTACAGCTAGAATAACTGATGTAAAATTCCTAGATACCAAGAAGGCTGCACTTAACGTAGCAACTGGTGCAAAAAGTAAATCGCCATTTGCTACAATTAAAGGCTCTTATGTTCAAGGCACTACGGAAGAGAATAGAGCTTTAGCTAAAGAGGCGATGAATAGTCCTGAGTGGATCCAGGTGGGCTTTGACCCTGAGCGTCACAGTTACTTCTACGATAGAACTCCTGATGCTAATGGTCATCATAATCCTGTAGCGGCTGCAGATGAAGCGATACAGATCGGGCAGTTAGTGTTAGCCAAGAACCCAGTTTACGCTAACGAAGATGAAGTATTATTTAGCCGAAAAGCAGTAACCAAAGAAGCTCATGCAGTAGCACAGAATAACGCAACTCTACCTAAGAGCCAGGGAGGCTTAGGCTTGCCTGCGAATAACACAGCTAAAGACAGAGCTAGGGCTATGGGGTTTGATGTTGATACAGTTTGGTACAGAGGGGTTACGGGTGATTTAGCTGAAGCTAACGGCTCGTTGCAGGGGCGCGATACTTATAATGGACAGAGGGGTGGACTACAATTCTTCTCCGAAAACCCGGACATGGCAAGTACATTTGCCAACACTGATGCAGGGCGCGTTTACCCTGTATATTTGAAACTCAGCGATGTAAAGCAGTTTCCAGTGGGGAAGGAAGGGCGCTTTAGTAAGACAGGTTTTGATGATGCCGCGTTAAAGCTAGACGAAGGTCAGGCATTAATGGCGCGTAAAGTTATTGATAGCGGCGCTTATGTTGACAAGACCCTTGACCCTAACAGCCTATGGAGTTACAACGCTGATCAAGTCGCTATAAGAGGAGATAAAAACATACGCTCAATACACGCAGCTTTCGATCCTATGCTTGCGGATGAGCCTACTCTTCTTTATTCTATAAAATCCACAGCACAGAAGAACGCGGCTCTACCTAAGAGCAAGGGAGGCTTAGGCTTGCCTGAGGGTAACACAGCTAAAGACAGAGCTAGGGCTATGGGGTTTGATGTTGATACCACTTATTATCGCGGGACGACGGAGGCATGGTCAGAAGATGGTGATCTGACTGGCGTTTACTACACCTCTGATCCTGAATATGCGTCAAGCTATTCGGACGGAGAGGAAGGCCAGATGGTCATTCCCGTTTTCCTAAACACAGAACATTTCAAAATTGAGACTGATATAAATGATGTTACTGACTGGAACTTCAACCAAGATGAGCTGGCAGCTCAGGGCTATACCGGAGTAATGCACGAAACGGATGACGTAGCTTTCATATTTTCAGATAAATACAGACGGAACACGCCGAAAGCCAGCTCAAACATTCGCTCAATACACGCAGCTTTCGATCCTATGCTTGCTGATGATAGTAACCTTCTAGCTAGCACAATAGAGAAACGTAAGCCAGTAAAGAGAAAGCCAGTATCAAAAAGAAAGAAAGCCCCTAGCAAGATTAAAGGGACTAATGCTACATGGCGCGATAGACCAGGCTTTGAAGGTGTTACTGAGGCAGGCTTTGCAGCACTAGGAAAGATAGGCGCTCCATTGACTGGGAATTTTGTAGAAAAAACTAAAGCAGCGGTTAAGGACGCATCAACTTTATGGCGTAGAAAAGTAAGACAATACGGTGTCGATCAGTTCGACTCGTTTAAAAACATCTTAGGAGATAAAGAGTCATGGATGATGGCTCATATAAGCGGCACAGGATCTAGCGTGGTCGAAGCACTTACGGAATTCGGTAGACCATTACTGGATTGGTCTGGTGCTGTCAAGGTTGACATGAAGAAGAAAAGCCTAGCACAGATCTTTGAGCCACTAGGCACAGAGACAGATAGGTTCTTGATGTGGGTAGCGGGTAATAGAGCGGAAGGTCTGAAGGTTGATGACAAAGAGCATCTATTTAACCACGCTGAAATAGCAGAGCTTAAGCGCTTGTCTGATGGCACGAAGGATGGCAAGAGTCGCTTAGCACTATATAAGGAAGTGCTTGTAGAGTTTGAAGCTATGCATAATGCTGTAGTTCAAATCGGTGTTGATACAGGACTAGTTAGTAAAGAAGACGCCAAGATCTGGAAGGATCAGGGTTTCTACGTTCCATTTTACCGCATAGCTGAAGAGTCAAGCGATCACCAGGGTAAAGGTGTTCCGTCAGCGAGTGGACTTCAAGGACAAGAAGCGTACAAAAAACTCAAGGGTGCTGATATGCAGCTTGATGATTTACTAGTTAATACCATGATGAATTGGACGCACTTAATCGGAGCATCACTAAAGAATCAGGCTGCTAGTAAAGCGTTAGTACAGGCTGTGAAGCTTGGGATAGCTACACCAGTAAAGGAGTCAGAGCGAGGCGAGAAGGCTATCTTCGTTCGTGTAAATGGCCAGAAGCAGTACTATGATATTGTTGATACTACAGAAGGTAGATTAGTCCTTGACTCTCTAACATCTCTGAACTTTGACGGTCTGAATGGTACGCTAATGAAAGTAATGCGTAAGTTTAAACGTGCCTTAACTATTGGTGTAACAGCGTCCCCTGAATTTAAGGTCGCTAACCTACTACGAGATACGCTTCAAGCAATAGCGGTAGCTGACATGAGTACCAATATAGGTAGGAACCTTGTAGAGGGATACAAGGCGACATCTAAAGACAATCCGATTATAGCCCAGATGATTGCTGGTGGTGGCGCGTTCGGTGACTCCGGGTATATTTCTGGTGGCGATCCAGATGCTATCAAAGCTAGTCTGAAAAAGGGAATACCTAGCTCGTCTATACTTAATACAGATAGTAAGATAAAGAAAATGTGGGATGCATATCAGGACGTAGGCGCTAGAGCGGAGAACATTAACCGTGCAGCTAACTTTAAGCAAGCACTAGAAAAAGGAAAGAGTTTACTAGAAGCTAACTTTGAAGCTCGTGATCACCTAGACTTCACTAGATCAGGTTCAGCTGTTTCAGTGAGAGCTATATCTCAAATGGTTCCGTTCTTAAACGCAAGGCTACAGGGTCTTGATAAACTTAGTCGTGCTGCTATGGATCCGGAGCAGAAGGGACAGTTTGCAGCGGTCGTCGGTATGTATTCGCTAGCATCAGTGCTTCTATACTTAGCTATGCGTGGAGACGAAGACTATGAAGAAGCTGAAGACTGGGAGCGTGATACGTACCATCTGTTTAAGCTTCCTGGTAGTGACATCATGTACAGATTCCCAAGGCCTTTTGAAGTTGGAGCTATAGGTAGTATGGCTGAACGATTCGTGGAGCAGCTAGTTGATGATAAAGTTCATGGTGAGTTATTTGCGGAAAGACTAATGCATACAATTTTTCAGACATTCGCAATGAACCCTACACCTCAGTTGTTCAAGCCTCTCGTTGAGACCTGGGCTAACAAGAGTTGGTTTACTGGACGTGGCATAGAGTCCCAGTCAATGGAGCGCTTATCTAAAGTGAACCGTAAGAAGGCCTGGACGTCACAGACAGCTATAGGTTTGAGTACCGCTATGGATGCAATTTTATGGGATGACGTAGTACTTAGTCCTGTTCAGATAGATCACCTTGTGAAGGGCTACCTGGGCTGGTTAGGAGCAACTACTCTAGCTGGTATCGATACGCTCGCAAGACCTGCGTTAGGCGTTGCTGAGGCTCCAGACATGGAGATACAAGATCTAGCAGTGGTAGGAAGGTTTGCCAGAGAGGGTAAGGCTCGAAACTCAAAATTCATTAGCCAGTTTTATGAGAACCAACGTGACCTTAATCAAAAGTTTGCAGACATTAAGCACTACAGAGATAACCAGGAGTATAAGAAGGCAGCGGCGGCACTTCAGCTTCACGGTAACGAGCTTCGGAACCGCAAAGCTTTCAATCGTGTTGGTAAGCGATTATCAGATATAAACAAAAAAATTAGACTGATAACAGCAAGCAAGAGAATGTCGGGTGCTGCAAAGAGAGTTGCGATTAATCGCCTTAATAGGCAGCGCATCTTAATAACTAAGAGAGCTGCCAGGCTTCTTGAGTAATTATAAGAGAGTAGCGTGGTATAAGATCGTCGAGTGGGCACTATGAAGCTGCTTGCTCGACCATGCGTTTATTGCGTCTTGATGTTTGTTAAATGCTCTACGGACGAAGTATGATCTAACAACGGAGACGATAGTCATAGCTGCACTGATTTTCATATTCAGTCCTATGCTTAGGTAAACACCGAACACCGGAAGGAGTAGTATAGCCGTGGCCGTATTGATAACGTACCCCATCGATATGTTTAAAACTGTTTCTATTATAGATGCTAGTTTAGTCTGTCTCATTTTAGATCCCTTAGTGGTAAGTCTACAATGACAACGTCATACCGTGGTGGTGGGGCGCTGCAAGAGTAGCTGGTCGCATTGGATTTCTGTTCCACTCTGACACACACTCCGTCAGACGTTTGAAACATAGTGGGTATCAATGCAGTCACGAGACCTATGCAACCTATCGTTAAAACAAATAGGATAGCCATCCTAAACTCGCGCTGTGATAATCTATCGTCAGCCATTTTATATACTCCTAGTCTGGTATAGACTCTGGGTGATCCCAGTAAAACTGAGACAACTGATCTTCGTCGAATGCCTCTACATCATAATCTTCATTAACATCTAGCGGTAAACTTAAATAGCTCATTTTCTTTCTCTCCAGTTTTTACAGTCTGTTTCGTCACGCAAGTAGTGTTCAAAGTACGTGTCGTCTTTACATGCCATGACTAGACCTATGGCAATCATTATTAAAGCTGGCATTATAAAACCAGCTGCTATTATAATCTCTAAACCTGTCATTATCATTCCTTATAAGTTGTTCATTAATAGGTACGCCCGTTCTAATATCTTATCCGATACTGAGTGGCCTTCACCTCCGTACTCCACTACTATAGTGTTAGTACTATCCTGCATTAATTCGTTGAACGCCTCTTTAGCTGCGTTATTTATGACCGGGTCATTGTAGCTAGTGCCAATGTAGACTGGGATAGTTATCCTAACCCTATCGTTGGGCAAGCCTAATAAACGCCCCGCTAATTCAGGAGCGTATTCATCGACACCCCAATATTTATACCTATCATAAGTGGCTAAAACCTCACTACGATACCCATCAAATACACCTGGTGCTGACCCGTCTGCAGTAATAGCGTATGGGTTCACCGGGTCAAACATCAAGGCTCCTTGTACCTTGTCTTGCTTTCCTAGTCTAGCTAGTTCTGTAATTATTCTAGCCGTCATGATTGCTCCTGCACTTCCCCCGTGCAAGATGATTTTAGTGTCCGGATAATGAAATCTTACTATGTCAATGATAGATATAATTCCGTATACCTGGCTGTTGTTCCAATAAGCCCAAACTGTATGAGTCTCATTGTCTACTGTTTTGTTACCGGAGAATGGTATGATAGTTATATTCCCCTGGCTCTCTTGATTGTCTAAGAAGATACTGGAGACCACATCTTCAGGATGCCTCATTCCAGACCCACTAGTATCTAACCCACCGAATGCTATTACTACAGCGTTGGGATTGACGGCTGCTCCATGCATATTAATCTGGAACACCTGCCCCGGAACTGTTGTGGAGTCCGTAAACCATTCACCATACGTTGCTCGTGGCAATAACGCAGTGATCAAAACTCCTAGTGCTAACACACCTGATAGCATGTCTAATATTTTTTTCATTCATTCTGCCTTCTGCATGTTACGTGCAGCTTGTCGTGTTTGAGGTATCAATGTATCTGGAGTAACGAAGATATGCTGCTCGCCTGCTAGTTCTACTGTGACTGTTGACGCTGTCTTCTTTACTATGCGAATAGGTACCACTCTACGGTGATATACAATGAACGCTAATCTGTTTGAATTTGCTGCTGTCTCTACGTTTTTCATGTCAGTATCCTAAAATGGTAAAGCGGTTTGAGAAACTTCTGTTAATGTATTTACCCAGTTAATTAAAAAACCGTTGATAGAAAAAAAGTGATCAACCGCTCCTAGTACTACTAATAAAACTAACTGAGTCCTAGTAACTGTAGAAGTTCTTGGTTGCTCTTCTATTAAGTTTGCATCAATCATTGGATTTCACCTGGGTTATAAGGGTCAGGAACATTCCCAACCCTTGACTACATCTTATCAATAATAAATTATAAATGCAAGGTTATTCGTACATGGAAATCATATGTCATTGATATTTAAATAACTATTATAAGTCCAGCTCCTCCTTAGCCATCAAGTATTGCCTTACAAACTCAGACCTAACACAATCATTAGGTGTGAACTCAATTATATTAAAGTGACTAGACATCTTATCAAACACCCTGATTATATCATGTAACCCGGACTGACTAGCTCTTAGGTCGTTTTGCTTATAGTCCCCAGCAATGATCAGCTTAGAGTCTAGTCCTGTCCTTGTCACAAGAGTGTCTATCTCATGAAATGTTGCTGACTGTGCTTCATCGAAGAACACAATAGCATTGTCGAAAGTAAGCCCCCGTAGGTATGATGTGTTAACAAAATGGATCTGCCCCTGTGCCTTCATCTTGTCGTAGTTTGAGGCGTACACCTCATGATCAGAGAAAGATAGTGGCTCAGTAATACTATTGATAATCTCTGAATAGGGAGACTCATATACAGCCATCTTCTCTTCCAGCGATCCTTTTAAGAAACCAACGTCACGAGTTGGTACGGATGATCTTACAATAACCAACTGATCAAACCCTGACCCTTGAGTCACAATCTGTTCGACAGCTAGTCTTAACGCGGTAAATGTCTTCCCTGTTCCTGATGATCCAATTAAGATCTGATGCTTCGCTAAAAAAGTATCAGCGATAACTTGTTGCTTCTCATTCAGTGCCTCGAATGGTGCGCGTAAAACCACATTCTTTAGTTTTTTAGACATTTCAGTTCCTGTAGTTATTGCTCCTAGACTATGGGAGCGAGGAATGCAGTGGACAGAATCGTTACTGCTCACCGCTGTTTTTTATCTAGTCTTTTTCAACATTGATTGTTATATTCTGTACCACTGGTGCTGCACATGCAGGTACTCCAGGTACTCTCACTGCTCTTCCACCGATGAAAATAGCATGGATGCTTTGAACAGGAGATAAGAACAACCAGTATAGTATGACCGTAACCACACCATGTTCTTTAGCCATTGTCACTGTACCTTTAAACCATCTAACTGTTAACCATATATATAGACCTACAATCAATACTAAAAACACTATAAGGCCACCATCACCTGTTGGTGTGACTGCAGCGAAAGCTGATGTTGATGCTGTTGCTGCTACTGTTGCTACTGTTGATTTAATTAATGTGTTCATTTTTTGAGTTCTCTATTTATTTAAGTCGAGTTCATTCTATCAATAAAAAAGTATAAAAGCAATATTATTCTATACCTTTATTTGTATACCATTGATCTAAAAGCAAACTGTTACTCTACCTCCATCTTCTTCGACGCAAGTAGTGCCGTCATCACCACTGATAATATCCCCTTGTCGCTGATACATTCCCCCACCTACTATGAACGTAGTGTTCCCTCTAGTAATCCCCAGTGATCCATCATGACAGAACGTTCTATCGCCCCGGACAGTACATAAGCTGCCGTCATCGCCTGTCCTAACTCCACCTACAGTAACATAAGTTGTCCCGGAAGTGTATGGTTTTGCCTGTACTCCTGTGTATGACCCTAGCGAGAACACCAGTAGCACGTATATGGCCGCCATCAACTGTTGGCGTAACTGCAATCCGGTGTATGACCCTAGTGCGAACACAGTTGTCACTATAAGTGCTTTAATATAATTACTCATTTGTCTGTCCCCGTTGCTGCGACTGATAAGTCCCTCCTTAGCAAGTATAAAGATCCCTCAACAACTACATAACCCTGGTGCCAATTCACGACAGCCTGGTGACTTACACCTAAGAATTCAGCCAGGCCTCTTCTGCTACCGAACTCGCGTTCAGCGTATTCATCTACTGTTTCTACTTCTTTAGATACACTCATGATCTTTCCCCTGTTACGTTAATGATACGTTCATATATTTCTCTAGTCTTATTCACATCATCCTCACAATACTCAGATATTTTATCGTATTCACCCAGCTCAAAAGCTCTAGCTACATGTGACCCATCAAACTCGCCTTTAGCCGGTAAGCCAAGAGCGTTACAAATATTATCCAATGATCCACCTGACCTGGACTGAAACCCATTCCATGCTCTCATTGTGTCGTAAACTTGTCGTGATCCGTGGCGCTGGTTAATAGGTACCTCTACTCCTTGTGTATCCACTCCTAATATTACACATCGCTTAAACAGAAACGGTAGATCAAAGTCGATAAGGTTGTGTCCGACCCAGCGAACAGATGATGACCTAGCTACATCGATATTATGAAACTCATACTCGCCCAGCAATCTCAAGAAGAAACAATTCAAAAGCATTTTTTCGGTTGAGTACTGACCTACAGGGTTGAGCTGCATAGATCTAGCAGGCTGACTATCTATAGAGTAACCTATAGTGCAGATAGTCCCAGCTGACCCGTCGAAACTTGTAGCATTCACCATGTTGGATCTAGCAGTTAAGCGCCATTTGTCTAGTGCCTCCTTTGATTTGTAGTTAGCCGGTGGCTTTAAATTCTTATCGAGATAGTCTAACCGATCTACGTCCTTACACGGAAGAGTCTCTAAGTCAATTGTTATTCTCATTCATTTACCTTCTTAGCTTTATCCAAAAGTTCACGCGCTACAGCCTTATCAGAAGAGTTAAGTAACTTCCATATTTTAGACTGCGAGTCTCGTGACTGCTCATTCCATAGTACACTGAACTCGATATCATCCTTACGTATCAGTTCAACCATCTCTTCAACAGCATCTTCTATCGCTTCGCCTTCCGCTTCCGGGGCACCTTCACCTGAATACAAGTACAAGCCCAGTCCGAAGACTGCAATACATTTAACTAGACAACGCATCCTGGCATCACTTATATCTCTAGATGTAGGGTCAGCAATTGACTTCATCTTATGATCCATGACAGGTAGTATCATCGCCCTAGTGACGCCACACACTGTAACGTGAACTTCAACCTCACACGACCCATTAGAATAGAGTACTGTCTCGCAAAAAGTATACCCGCTATCTGGATATACTTTCTGGAGTTCAGCCCAAGCATGGTGCCACGGTAAATAAGTAAGACCCATTTTCTCTTTAGTATACTTAGATACATTTATAGCACTTAATTTTTTAAAAACACTCATTAAAATAATTCCTCCGTTAGCTTTGTTATTTTTGCTTGCTGCTCGTACTGATAGCTATACCCTGACATAAACACAGTACGGTCGTTGTTTAGTAAAGCTCTTCCAGGTACATTTATACCGACTTCACATGCTAATTGACCTACTATATAAGCCAGAGTGTTATCGACCGGTGGTGCCACCTTGGCTGCCCCCTTCTTCCATGATACTGTTACACCTTCATCAGACAACGACCCTGATGTAACGTTACCACTCTCTATGTGACTCGCAGCAGACGATACTAAGTCTACTATGTCTGTCATCCTGTCCGTTACTTCTATTGTTATTGTATAAGTTCCAGTTTGCATTTTCTGCCCTTTCATTTTTTTTTAAAGAGGCTATAATATACCACTTAGTTAAACAAAACGCAATAAAAAATTATACAAATATGAAGAAAAAGACTAAGGTATATCACGCAACCCGCATCGATGCTGACGACTTGGAGTTCATGACAAAACTTGCTGACCGGCAGGGTGTAACATTGTCACTACTAATGAGAAGAGCAGTTCACAGATTTGTTGAAATAGAATTAATTGAATTAGGTAAGGAGAAACTATGACTGTAGATGACACGCTAGAAGAACGCCAGGGCACATATGGTGACTATATAGATAACGCAGGTATAGCTCAGAGTATTAAAGAAGCTATGCAGACCACAAATAACTGGGACTCTCTGCCTGCCATTCACCGTGAAGCACTAGACCAGATAGCTAGTAAAATAGCCAGGTCTATAAATGGTGATCCATATCACAAAGATAATTTTGACGACATAGCTGGATACGCTTTATTAGTTAGTCGCCACATTGAAGATAAGCTGACAGGAGCCTTAGATGAATAATGATATTTTAGTGATAGCTGATACACAAATTACACCTGATGCTCCTATTGACCATTTACAGGCTTTGTCACAGTATATCTGGCAGCATAAGCCAGGTACGATTGTACATATCGGAGACCATTGGGACTTCGAGAGTCTATCATCTTTCGATAGCGCGAAGGAACAGGAAGGTAAGCGACTATATAATGACTTAGAAGCTGGGTTCAACGCATTCCGTATTATCATGTCAGTGACAGATGAACTGAACGCACGTCACAAAAAAACAAAGTACGTACCGAACAAACATTTCATTATGGGTAATCACGAGAATCGCCTACGACGCTTTATTGATAGTCACCCTGTACTTGAAGGCTGCTTCGATTTAGATAGGTTCATTAGTGACCAGGGTTGGAGTGTGAATAAGTTCCTTGATCCGTTATGGGTTGATGATATCTGCTTTGTTCACTACTTACCTAGTCCACAAAGTAGTAGACCGGTGGGTGGTAGTATCGAGAACAAGCTTAATAAATTTCCTCACAGCTTTGTTCATGGTCATCAGCAGCAGTATCAATACGGCAGACGACAGAATATGCGAGGTGTTCCTCATTTCGGTGTGTGTGCTGGATCGTTCTACATGCACGACGAAGACTACAGGGGCGCTAATAACACAGAGCTTCGCGGTTTCGTTCATATGAAAGCATATCAAAACAGGTTCGACCAATTAGATCATGACGTAGAATTTGTGTCGCTTGAGAGATTACTGTCTACTTATTAAAGAATAACCTTGCGTTTATATTTGTTTATTGATAAACTGAAGGCTAGTTAATTAATCAGGAGGAACACATGGTCACATGCGGAAGCTGTGAACACTTCATACCAGACCCAATCGGGTTTGGTGGAGGGATTGGTCAATGTAAGATATATAATGCCAGGGTGGCTGCTCACGGTTCGAAAAAAGTGGCACCACCTAGAGGTCGTTGTTTATTCCCACTCGTTGAAAGAACATGTAGTCAACATCAACTTAAAACTAATAAAGAAAATGAAACTTAAAATAATTGATAGTGAGAACTGGGTACGCAAATCTGAAGCATCTACTTTAAAAGATAGAATCACAATCTTGAAATCAGATGCATTCCATAAAGGAAGAGAGTTCGATGCATTCAAAGAGAAGCATGCAGAACTTAAAGAAGCACACGCAGAAACTGAAGCGTTCGTTTTAGAAGTAGTTCAGGCGAATGAAGATATCTTTGCAGTCAACCAACGTATTTCAGCAATTTTATGGCTGTATAAAGTGATAGGTGTTCCAGTCGTTCTTGTACTAGGAGCGGTCTTACATTGGGTATATTGGCTATAATCCTGACCCTATGGTAAGGGGTAAGGTCTAAAAACGTCACCAGCACCCCTTAACGGGGCGATTTCAATAATCAGAGGGTAATTATGGTAGAAGCAGTAATAAGTGTGATATTAATCGTAAGCGGCTTTGCAGTCACTTTTTTATTCCATTTAAAGATAGCTGAACAGCTAGACACATAAAACTTACGCAGGAAAAATAATTAAGCCTCTTAACTGAGGTTTTTTTATGCCTGGTGATTACGTATTGGGATTTGGAACTTATGAGAGGTAAGACTAGAGGATGGGATTATATTTTAAACATAGCAAGATCATAGACCGAGAAGTGATAACCCTGTAGTGACGTGAGAAGTTGTATATAACTTATCTCTCATTACCAAGGGTTGATACTTTGGTCATTCATCTCATTGTGTACCGCTAGCTACGGTTAATCTATTCTCAGATAATTACAATCCGCATAACGCCCCCGGAGCGAACGAGGTAAGGTATGCCAGCTTATTGTTTTCTGCCCAGGAAGGGCATATCACTATTCTGAATTTATCACGTGAACTGCTATGTCCACATCGCCTGGCCAACTTGCGATCTGAGTAAGACTGACTGGAATGTATATATACCACGGTAAAAATTGAATAAGCCGTATATACGTTTGTTAGTTTACTTCTTGAGTTTAGGTCAAGCTTGTAAGCAACACCTTTTGATTAGTACGAGAATGCCCCTACAGCAGGATTAAATACACTACCGGTAGGCCTGGTCATTGTACAACTGAACACAGCACAGATGACCTGGTAAGCATTACTACGTGTCTTTCAAGTTTCGAGAGAAGCCCTTCCAGTACGACTAAATCCCTACACACCCGTAGTATAACATAAAAAACCGCGCTGAACATTAAAAAAATAAATATGTACATTCGTTTGACATTTCTGTATGATAGTAGGTCAATAACCGATCGCCTGGAGGGGCACAATACGTGGAAATAGTACCAAGAGACTATCAAGAAAGCTTCATTCATGATATTAAGGCGGCCATACGAGCCGGTGACAAGCGAATAATTGCTTGCGCCAGCACTGGTGCAGGAAAAAGTATTGTCCTGGCTGCTATAGCACAATCAGCGCTAGCAAAAGGAAAGAGGGTGATCATAGTTCTGCCCAGGAAGTCTTTAGTCATTCAGTTGTCTGCAACTTTCGAGCAGTTCAAGATCAGACATACTATTTTAATGGCTGGAGAACCTTATCACTCGCAAGCTAGATGTCAAATCATTAGTATTGACACGTACACATCAAGACTAGCAGCGAAGAGAATGCTTTTCGTAGATGCTGACGTGCTATGTATAGATGAGATGCATGTACAGCATACAGATACTAAAATAAAACTGTTCGATAGGTATAAAGTAATCGTAGCATTTACAGCTACTCCTGTTGCACCTAAGAAAAGACCACTGGGTGTCCTATATACTAAGATCGTTTCATCCATATCAATGAAAGAGCTGGTGTCGATGGGGCATCTTGTGCCGTTGCGTTATTTTGCACCTTCTGATTTTCATTCAGATGATGTGAAGGTTGACGCTGAAGGAGAATATAACTCAAGACAGCTGGACGAATATATTGACGATAAGCTAAAGACGGAAGATGGAAAACTGAAGATCGTTGGAGATGTGGTAGAGAACTGGCAACGAATCGCTAGCGACAGACAGACAGTGGTCTTCTGCAAAACCCAGGCGCACTCTAGACATATACAGCAGGAATTTTTAGACAAGGGTGTCAAGGCTTTATATATAGATTGCAATACAGATATCCCTGATCGTGAGCAGATCTTTCGAGACATGGCAGAAAAGAGAGCGCAAGTCCTGGTCAATGTTGGGATTGTTGCTATGGGGATTGACATTCCAATTTTGTCTTGTGTGATCCTGGCTACTCCGATCAATAGAATAGCTAGGTACCTACAGTGCGTAGGAAGATTAACTAGACCGCACAAAGAAAGCGGCAAGGTTGATGGCCTGGTGATCGATCATTGTGGTATCGTTTCTAAGCTGGGCTTTGCTGATGACGAACAATTCTGGACACTGGACGGAGAAGAGTCACCTGAAGAGCTTAAGAAAAAAGACAAAGAAGAGAAAGAAGCACCAAAGGAAATTACATGCAGCGAGTGTAGCTTTATATTTGTTTCTCGTAAGTCATGTCCTCAATGTGCTTTTGAGATGGTTCCTTTGGGTGAGGAAATACCAGTTCATCAGGCTGAGCTAGTTGAGATCAGTGCGAAAGATAAGGTACCATCACCGGCAGACAAGAAGGTTTTTTATTCTATGTTGTTAGGACATGCTAAGAATAAAGGATTCAAGACAGGCTGGGCAGACCATAGCTTCAAGACGAAGTTTGGTCACTTCCCTAAAACTAAAAAAGGTGTGGAGGCTATCAACCCGGACGATACTGTGTTAGGCTACATTAAACATTTGCAAATCAGAAGAGCTAGGTCGAGAAAATGAATATTGATATAAAAGAAGAATACAAAGGGCGCTGGGCATCCATACTGATAGGGGCTGGTGTTGATGGCAATGTACTGAACGGTAAGCATCAACCTTGTCCTTTATGTAGTGGTAAAGACAGGTTCCGCTGGATAGCTGATACAGAGACAGCATTTTGCTCTCAGTGTGGTGTACGTGGAGGGATAGACTTCCTTATGGAGTTTGCCGGGCATTCGTTTCGAGAGGCGTGTGAATATATTAGAGGTGAAAAAGTGGAATATAAACAGCAAGAGAAGAAGATTAAGGTCAACCCGATCAACAGATTGAAACAGATACATAAAGGTCTTAAACCTATAACTCCTGGTGATCTAGTGTCTACGTACCTAGAAAGACGGGGAATTACTAAGGTGGGTTCTGATATCTTTACGTCGTCTAGTATCCCATATTATGGTGGTTTTGTTGACGGTAAGAAAGTTACAGGAGTCTTTACAGCTATGATCGCCAGAATAACCAACCTGGACGGCAGCTTACAAAGCTATCATGTAACTTACTTAAATGATCATGGCTTTAAAATAGATTTTGCAGCAGCTAAAATTATCATCACTCCAATGACTACTATTACAGGGTGTAGTATAAAGCTAGCTGAGCCAGTTAATGGGCAGCTGTGCGTCGCTGAGGGGCTGGAAACTGCTTTAGCTATACAACAGGAAGAAGGAGTACCTACTTGGTCTGCTATCAACGCCAACGGCATGATAAAAATGGAAGTGCCTAGTACTGTTACTAACGTAAATATTTTTCTGGATAACGATCAAAATTTCACTGGACATGCAGCAGCATATCAATTAGCTAATCGTTTAGCAGTAAAAGGGGTGGCTGTTACCGTCATCAATGACTGTGAAATCGGCGACGATTATTTAGACTTAATGAATAAAAACAAGGAGTTAGGAAATAGTTAGTTGAAAAACCTTGCTTTAATATTTTTTTATTGATAAACTGAAGGCCAGTTAGAAATTAAGTTAAACCACTGGAGATACAAAATGAAAACTTTAGACAACCAATATAACGAAGAGAAGGAAGCACTTTATAAAGCCAAGGAAGAAGCTTTTCAATTATTAGTTTGGGAATACGAACACAATGGCGAAGTAGCTTATGAGTTGGGAGACTGGAAAGAAGTAGCACACTGGAATGACTCTGTTGATGAAGCTGTTGCTAACATGAATTATTTCACTAGATTACATAGAGCAGAATTAGAAAAGTTTTAAATAAATAACGTGGGAGGTTTTTTGCTTCCCACACATTTTACCTACTAAGGAAAAGAAAATGATAGACGCAGAAGTAGCATATGTATTAGGACACGCATTCGTGATTTTATGGGGTGTAGTGATTTTAGTTAAATTAATTAAAGAAGATAGAGAAAATTAATTAAGAAAGTTCATTTAGGGGTACGTCATGAAAACAAGTATAAGAAGTAACGCTAAAACCCATCTAGGTAGTTCGGAATATGTAAGATTAGTTAAATTCCTAGTATGGCTTGATAATAAATTAGAGATTCCATCAGCAACGAACTTAGAGGTAGTAGTAGTTGATGATCCTCAAGATCATAGAACAGGGTCAGTGGCTTGTAAGAGCGCTAAGGAATTAACTCTTATGCTTAATGCTCATGACTGTAAAGATGAAACTATTTTGAACCCCGTTACTGGGCGTTATGAAGACTGGTTTGCTACAGCAGCACATGAGATGGTACATGTAAAGCAATTCTCAACCAGTCAACTTACTGCTGACACATCATTTTATTGGGAAAGCAAAAAGTTTCACGAAGTACAAGGTTGTAAACTATCTTATAAGCAGTATGTGGAATTACCTTGGGAAGCAGAAGCCTTTACAAGACAGGATGAATTATACCAGGAGTGGTTAGCAGTAGAATAGCCGGCAGTGATGGCGGTCATAAATACAAGATTGAAATTAAATAACTAATAGTAACAAGGACTTATAATATAACTGTAAAACAATTTTGCTTTTCCAGGTTGGTTTTGATAAACTGAAGGCCAGTTAGAAATTAATTTGAACCACCCGGAGAAGCATCATGAAACATCAAGATTGGCACCAAGAAGCACCAGAACGTACAGAACAAGAAAAGAAAGATAGGATAGTGAGATTGGGCAGTATTATGGTACGGAAATCAGCAGGATGTCCAATTGCTAGATCACCAAAAGCAGATAGATAACATTGTAGTTAACTTAAAAAGGTATCAAAATGAAAACTTCAGAATCAAGAATTATCAGGGCAGCTAAAATCATTAATAAAAAGGAATTTAAGACAGAACGTTTATTGTTTGTCGCACTAGAGAGTGCATTGGATAATTTAGCTGGTGTATCTTTAGTAGAGAATCATTCAGTGAGTGAATACTCTATCCCAGATACTTTGGATTTGAAATCTACAGGGTATACAGTTCGCGAATTCTTAACCGTAACTGACTGTATAGATGATGCAAGAAACTTGGCTCACTTGTAATTTGGAGTAAGATCATGACAAACCAAAAGTATTATTTAGGGTACTGTACAGGATGCAGACAGTCAATGCCGGTAACTTACGCACAAGCCGTGAAGCCCCTGGCAGACCAAAGGTGCCCATATTGTACAGCGAAGCATGAAGAGAATTTAAGAACCTCAAAAGGTGATACAGATGATAAGTAATAGAGTTAGATCAGCAATAATAAACAAACCGGGATATCAGTTTGATAGAGAAGTTGAAATAGGCGGATTCCTGGTACAGTACGACGTTACGAACGGTGACGTAGACATTGTAAGCATCACAGCAGATCCAGATAAAGATCTATTGGACTTTTTCTCTGAAGAAGCTATAGATGCAATTACAGCAACCATTGATGGGACTACATAAAATGAGCAGACCAAACACTTGTAAAGAAAAAATAATCTTCGCGGTTTTTAGAGAAGGGATCGTGAACCCAGTAGACGTAGTACTAGTAGAGTTTAAGGTTACTACTGTCATGCAGAATATATCTACACTTTTGTCAACGGGCATTCTAGTTAGAGTAGGCATCAACCGCACTGGAGCACATATCGCTCTTAGTGAAGAAGGATTAGCAGCGTACCATGCGATACTTGAGAAGCCTGATAAAGGTGAAATAGCAACAACCAGCGCCGTTAGACTGGCTATAAAGGGAAGAGAAGAGTTTTCGCCGTCATCTATATCAGGAATTATTTTTGGTGACATTAAAGTTAGCAAGAAACAAAGGAATGGAGTTCGATATATCTTATGTCGTATGGTAAAGGACGGAGAAGTAGTTAAATTAGAAGAGGGTATATATTCAGCTACCGGAACCAGGACAGCAAGAGTAGAGCAGGGTCTGGATTATTCAAAGAATTTTAAGAACATCCAGGAGTTATATACAATCTTGCCTGGGACTCTTACTAAACACGTTCCTTTAAACGAGAGAACAGAAAATCAAATATTACTAGACTTAGTAGAGGAGGATTAATGACAAAAGCAATACTAAGGAAAGGCGTCAACGGCTTAGTTGCTGAGACGCCAGGGGCAGTCGAGTTTTTAATGGGACTGTCATTCGGAACAGATTATAATGTTAATGTAGTTGAGTCCAGGAACGCGTCTTTTCACAGAAAGTTTTTTGCCCTTATCAGTGCTACATATGATATGCAAGAGTTTTTTGATAGTAAAGAAGCATATAGAAGATGGTTGACCATGAAGTGTGGATACTTCTCTTCTATAGTATGTCCCAGCGGTAGTACTGTTTTTGTGGCTGACAGCATATCTTTCGCTAAGATGTCACAGGAAGATTTTGAGGAGCTGTATAGCACAGCAATAGATGTTTTCATACGGGAGCTAGGGGAAAAATTAACTCGCGACGATATTGATAAGGTACTAACATACGCATAATATAATGACTAAAAAACAAAGAGAAGCAATCGAAAAAAATACATGCCTTAACACCCTCATTGATGAAGGTAGGTTGAGTGCAGAAGAAATCGTAATCACAATGTCCAGAGGAGTGAATTTAAAATTCGTGAAAGGGATAATGGAGAAGAGAACCAGAGAAGCAGCAGAACTAAAGGAGTTATTGCAATGTGCGGTGATATCAGCGTAAGTATAATGTTAACAACGATCGTGATGGTGTTTATGCTTGTAATCACATTAGTGATAGCAGTAGCACAAGAACGTGACGAAGACGAATAATCAAACAGGAATAAAAATGAACACAATTAAATTATTAATAGCACTATTTATAGCTATAGGCGCATTGTCTGTCATACTAGCACCAGAAGCACCAGTGGTAGAGCACGGACATCCTTATATTGATCACCATCATAACCGGGGAATATAACATGATAGATTGGTACATAGACCAGTTCATAATCAGTATCACTATAGTGGTTTTATTTGAGATACTAGCAGTTAGTGGGATAGTCTACACTAACAGAATATTAACAGAGATAGAGGCAAACTCATGATATCTTGGTACGTAGCAAATTTCACAGCCGCAATTCTTATAGTAGTATCGTTTGAGGTACTTGTGATAGTCGGTATATTACATCATAACAAAGTAGAAGCATCTAAGGAGACAAGATAATGGGGATTGAATGGTACGTACAAAATTCAGTGGGCGACGTAGTTATACTAGTAGTATCGGTACTGTTCGTCGTTCAGTTCTATCGTGAAATGAAATTTGGAGAAAAGGATGAAACTTAAGGAAGCAAAAGCACAAGCGAAGGACTTCGGGTACCAATATGCGGCAGTGGATGCCGACGGTTCTATCTATTATTACCTAACCAAACCTTATGCAAATCTATACCTTGGCTTCTGGGTTGGCAATGATTCCAAGGTGTTCACGCATAGGGGGTTCTATTCAGGAAAGAAGCCCTGGAGAGAAACACTACGAAAAGTATAAAAAGACTTGCCTTTCTTGCTGATTTATAATAAAATTATAGACCAGTAAGAAAACTTGCTGAATAACTAAATTTTGGAGAATACCGTGAAAGACCTATATCAATTTACCCTGGACATACTTTTATTAACTAAAGCTAAAGAAGAGGCTCAAAAAATCGCAATAGAAGTAGAGGTTAGGGACGAAGAATGGGAAGTAGGCGCCGGCTTACGTTCACAGACAGCTACGGAAGCATCAGTAACAAAGGATCAATGGAATAACTACATAGACGAACAGTAATAATAAATAACTACTAAAATTTTGGAGAATACCGTGAGCAATATTAACGTAACATTGGAAGAGCTATTTTTGGGCGATACATGTAGCACAGACTACAGCCATTATATAGACGCAGCGATAGATGCAGAAGATCATGCTTGTAACGCTGAACCTGCAGAATGGGATGCTTATCTAGAAGCAGTAAACAACCAAACAATCACCCAGAGATTAAAAACAAAATCACCCACGCAAATTCGTAACGGTGTGATTTTAACGGCAGTCTATAAGGACTGGGTAACAGTAGAGGAAGAGGAGTGGGTTAACACTCACGAAGACAATGAAAATATTTAAGTTAAGAGGTGTAATCGGGGCGTTACTAACAATGTTTATGGATAATCCAGCGCCATTTTTCACGAAAGTTAATAGTCTTGTGAAGTTTGTAGGACAGGTAGTAGCTTTCATGTGGACAACTAGAGCTTGTCGGAAGTAACAGATGGGTCATAAATGGAACGACAAGACAAAACTAAGGGGAAAAGCTAAAGGGGAAGATTGCCAGGTTAGAGTACCTGGTGTCTGTAATTTTAACGCGGAAACGACTGTACTTGCACACCTGGGAGGAGCAGGTATGGGTACGAAGAATCACGACATACAAGGAGCTTGGTGCTGCAGTAGTTGCCACGACACTATCGATGGACGTGGCAGTACTCAGTTTACAAAGCCAGAGTTAACACTCATGCACCTGGAAGGGATCATGCGAACTATAGAAGCACTCTTGAAACGAGAGATTATTGAAATTAAAGTGAATAAATAACAAACAAAAGGGCAATTAACGTGAATAAAGTAATTATAACAGGCAGACTAACATCAGACGCAGAACAGCGTACCATTCCGTCCGGTACCGCGATTCTGTCCTTCAGCGTAGCTAATAATACAGGATATGGTGATAAAGAGAAGGTTCATTATTTCAATTGTAGTTTATTTGGAAAACGAGCTGAGGGTAGATTACAAGAGTTTATGAAAAAGGGACAACTTGTAGCAGTGGAAGGAGAAGTTAGCTTGAACACGTACACTAAGAAAGATGGAACTGGAGGATCGTCTCTAAATGTATTTGTACAGAATGTAGAATTAATGGGTGGTAAGAACGACGTAGGAGTCGCACCAGCACCAGCCCAGGCAAAGAAAGATGAAGACTTTGATCAAGATGTACCGTTTTAATGAGTGACCCAACAGAGCAACAGGAGCAAGTGGCCGTCATCGGTTGGCTTAAGGCTAACAATGTCAGTTTCTTCGCTCCGCCGTCTTCGTTCTTTAGCTCAGCAAAAAAAGACAAAAGGTTTTTCGGTATGATTGGGAAATTAAAATCAGCAGGATGGTCGAAAGGGTTTCCTGATTTAATAATTTTCTTGAATGGTCGTACGGTTTTTATAGAGATGAAAACCCTGAACACAGGAGTAGTATCGCCAGCACAAAAGGCCTGGCTAGAAAAGCTAAGGTCATTAGGACACGACGCCTACATCTGCAAAGGAGCGGATGCAGCAATAGAACAGATTAATAAATGCATACAGCACGGAGGTGAGTTTTGGGAGTTAGGGTTATAACAGTATCAGTAATATTATTTAGTGCTGTAGGGCTGGCAGTAGGAGTTGCGCTAGCATACACAGCAATTTTTGTGGGGATCATAGCCCACGCAGTCCATGATTTTTTTACGTAGGAGAAAGACAATGGCCAAAGACAGAGCACGTATTGAGTGGCTTACTGAGGAGGTGGCCGCCCAGCAAGAGCAGCTAGATTATTATAGAGATCTACTGAAGGAAGAGAAGGAATATACTAGACAAGAAGAGGCAGACAATGAGTACGTCAAAAGAGAAGAGTAACGTAGGGTCGATAATGACAGAGTTTGCTGAGGCGGATCACTTATTTGAAGGCCTGGGCAAGGCGGTCACTATATTTGGTTCCGCTAGAACGCCTAGAACAGCAGTACCATACCAAAAAGCCGCTGACATTAGCGAGAAGCTAGCTAAAAATGGTTTCAGTACTATTACTGGCGGTGGGATGGGTATTATGGCTGCAGGGAACGAAGGAGCATATAGAGTACAGAACGAAGAGGTTGAGTCTGTTGGAATGGGAATAGTACTTCCTTTTGAAACGGAGAACAACCAGTACGTTACTAAATGCTATACGTATAAGTACTTCTTTGTTAGAAAAGTAATGATGGTAAAGTATTCAGACGCCTTCATATGTATGGAAGGTGGTTTTGGGACACTAGATGAAATGTTTGAAGTATTGACGCTTATACAGACATTGAAGACCCGTAGAGCTAAAGTGTATCTGGTTGGTGTAGACTACTATACTGGACTACTGGACTGGATAAAGACGACAATGCTGGGTTTTGGTTATATATCACCTGAAGACATTGATTTAATCCACCTAACGGATGATGTTGATGAAGTGGTACGTATGATATCTGACGAACATGCCAATAATCAGCGATTAGATGAAAAAATTGCCTTAGGTAGGCAGTTGTTTGACCGAACTACAGAAAGAAGACCAACGAGGATAAGAATGTGATTTTAGATTATAGAACATACGTGGTAACGGAGTTCATGTGCGGTAACTGTTCGTGTGTATGGACTATACCCTCTCATGATAGAGAGAAACATGCTTATGTTACGTGTCCTAAATGCTCAATAACAGCAAACCCGGACGTTGACGAAGACTTAACTAAAGGTGTGAATGATGAACTTTAAACAGGTAATAAAAATAGACTGTCACGGTCAAATAATGATATACTTAATTAACTTCGATGCTCCTCCAAAAGCAAAGTAGCAACCTCAGCCTGCCTAGCCTCGAAAGAAGCGAACGCAGGCTTTTTTTTTATAAGGAATTAAGATGATTACTAAAGAACTAAGGAAACACGTAGAACAAAGTGAAGGGCTGCGGTTAAAGCTCTATAAATGTACAAGTGGCCGCTTAACGATAGGTTACGGACACAACATAGATGACAATGGGATTACTCTTACTATTGCCAAGGACATGCTAGAGGAAGACCTACAAGAAGCAGAACGATCACTGTTTGCTGCTTTCCCTGCATATCAGATGTTATCACAACCGCGTATAGACGCATTAATAGATTTGACTTTTAACATAGGTATCACTAAGTTTAAAAGGTTTGGCTATTTACATAAAGCACTAGCAATGCAAGACTTTGAAACAGCAGCAGCTGAACTAATGGACAGCAAGTATGCTAGACAAGTTGGAAATCGTGCCAAAATCAATCGTGACCTAATACTAACGGGTAAGAGATAATGACCAGGAACACTGCGAGAAGAAACCTAAAATTATTTTATGTCTTTGAAGATCATAAGATGGAGAAGGGATACGTAGAACAATGCTCTCCAGTAACAATAAGCACAGCAAAAGCGGTATCGACTGCTCTAGCTGCATTAAGGATGTTTGAGTTCAAAGCGTTCGAGTACGTTATAATGAGGTACGAGAGAGGGGTACCATTAGACAGAATAGAACATATGCTCAAGAGCGATTTAACAGAGCTTGATGCTAAAGCTATGGACATGATTATTAAATGGGGCTAATTATACGTTTCAGCACATGCGAGTTTGCTAATATTATGGTATACTACCATGTTTCTTTTATACACAGAGGCAATTGTAATGTTTGATATACCCAGTGCGGTCGAAGCTGCAAGCAACTTAATCAATGGTGTAGTAAGTCGTGTCTGGCCTGATCCAAGCGAAGTAGAAAGAAACAACCTGGAGCGTTTTAAAGCGGACTTGTCAATGGAAATGGCCATTACACAAGCCCAGACTTCTATCAATAAGCAAGAGGCAGCACATAAGAGCATCTTTGTAGCAGGATGGCGTCCCTTTGTAGGGTGGTGTTGCGCGGCGGCGTTATTGTATGCAGCTATACTAGAGCCAATGGCTCGATTTATCTCACAAGTGTTCTTTGATTATGCTGGTGAGTTTCCCATTATCAACACAGACTTAACTCTTCAAATCTTGTTAGGAATGTTGGGATTGTCAGGGATGCGCTCATTTGAAAAAACAAGATCAGTAGCAAGGAGTAAATGACATGAGTCTAGTGGTACAAATTATGGATAGTATTCCATTCCTCCAGCACGGTGAAGACAAGGCCGGTAAACAAACCAAGGGGTATGAAGTGGACTTTAAGAGAATTTCGGAGGCAGCGCTAATAGCGGTAACGGCAGCAGTACTTACTATGTATGGGACACAAGCCAGCCTTACTGAGAGATTGTCAGCACTGTCACATGATATCCAAGAAGTCAAGAATAGCCAGAAGCAAATCATACGTGATCTATATATACCTAGAGTAACATCAAGAGATAGTAGAGAACTACGATGAAGAACGGACTAACACCACGGATGAAACGATTCTGTGAGTTTTACGTAGCCAACGGTGGCAATGGTACGGCAGCAGCTAAAGAAGCAGGATACAAGCCAGATAATGCTGTTGCTATAGCAGGCGAGAACTTAACAAAACCTGCGATACAACGATACATAGCAGAACTCAATGAGCCAGGACAAAATGCACGTATTGCATCAGCACAAGAGCGCCAGGAATTCTGGACATCAGTAGTGCGTGGTGAAGAAGCAAGTCGTACAGATCACGAAGGATTACCAGAGTTAGACATGAAAGACAGATTGAAGGCGTCAGAATTACTAGGACGTAGCCAACTGGACTTTGTAGAGAAGCGCATTATAGATGTAAGTATTAACGTAGCTGATCAATTAACAGCGTTAAAGCAGGCTGCAGTAGATGCCACATCAGATTGAAGCATTCCTCATAGAGACAGCGCATAAGTTCAGACATGACCCCTTAGCCTTCGTTAAGTTTGCCTGGGAAGCGAAACCTCATGAGTGGCAAGAAGACCTATTGAGAGATATAGGCGATAAATTAAAGGCTGGAGAGATAGATCAACATGCAGCTATACTCCAAGCTATAGCGAGTGGACACGGCATAGGTAAGAGTTGTTTAGTATCCTGGTTAGTATTGTGGGCGTTAACTACTGAAGTGGACACCAAGGGTGTGGTAACAGCCAATACAGAGAACCAGCTGAAGACAAAGACCTGGGCAGAGATTGGTAAATGGTACAACTCGTTCAAGTATAAACACTGGTTTAAGTTTACTGCAACAGCTATCTTTAGTGTTGATACCAGTCACGAGAGAACCTGGAGGGTCGATATGATCCCCTGGAGTGAAAGAAATACAGAAGCGTTTGCCGGGCTACACAATGCTGGTAAGCGTATTTTAGTGGTCTTTGATGAAGCATCTGCTATCCCGGACAACATATGGGAAGTTACAGAGGGTGCCTTGACAGATGAAGACACGGAAATAATATGGTTAGCGTTCGGAAACCCGACAAGGAACACAGGGCGCCTGCGTGAATGTTTTGGAAAGCTAAAGCATCGATGGTCTCACCGTAAGGTAGACTCACGCACAGTACCGGGTACTAACAAGACTCAGATCGCCCAGTGGGTTGAAGACTACGGCGAAGACTCAGACTTTATACGTGTTCGTGTTAAGGGTGAATTCCCTAGAGCGGGTACAAGACAGTTCATATCAGGGGACATAGTAGACGAGGCAGTAAAGCGCACCGTTGAAGTCCCATTTGGAACACCCAAGATCCTAAGCGTTGACGTAGCACGTTTCGGAGATGACCAGAGTGTCGTGGCAATGCGTCACGGTAGAAAGCTAGAAACACTCATAAAGTTCAGAGGGTTAGATACAATGCAACTCTCTAGTGAAATATCGGCACTAATCACCAGTTCCAGGCCTGATGCGGTTTTCGTTGATGGCGTTGGTGTAGGTGGTGGTGTAGTTGATAGGTTAAGACAGATGGGTCACATGGTAATAGATGTGAATGCAGGTAGAGCACCAGATACAGAGAATAAAGATACGCACGTTAATAAGCGTGTAGAAATGTGGGATAGAATGAAGAAATGGCTAGATGGAGCTGACATACCTGATGACCAGGATCTCAAGGATGAACTAATAGGGATTGAATACGGCTATGACAATAGAATGCGTCTACAGCTGGAGAAGAAATCAGACATGAAGAAGAGGGGACTATCGAGTCCTGATTGTGCGGACGCGGTATCGTTGGGCTTTTATGTTCACGTAGTGCCCCAGCAAGATGAACAGAACATGGAACCGGAGATATATTATGACAGTTAAGCCACGTAACCCAGATAAAGTACGCTCATTTAAAGACGAAGTGTCGATAGCGGATAAAGGACAGCGCAAGGAGAAGGAGTCTGGCTATGAGTTCAGTTGCCGTATCTTCGAGGATAAAGTAAGTAAAGAGGGTTACGACGAAGATTAACCCACCGGTGGAAGATGTTAACTAACCCTTTGATTGATAAGATAAATATATAGACAGGAATAAACGAATATGTGGGCAATGGTAATAGTATTAGTATCAGCAACAAGTTTCGCCACGGTTGCGAATCAAGTAACGGTATCAGATCAGTTCGCTAGCTTAGAATTATGTAGATCTGGTGCTAAACATTTCCGTGACGTTGTAGCTATTAATGATGTAACTGCTCACATAACTTGCATTCAGGTAAAATAAATATGAGTATACAAGAAGAACTAGCAAGCCAAGCAATAGCAAGAAGTGTATCGGAAGTGCTAGATAAGCATTATCCCGGTCATGCATGGGCAGTACAAGCGGATGTGATGCAAGGTATTGTTAAAGTGCATAACCTTAAATTGTCAGGGGAATGGGGATTCATGCTGATGATGGATGACTTAATGAATGACCCCACAGAACGTCCGGTTGTTAATGCAGGCGGTGAACTCCTGGAGCGATTCAAGCTTAGTCGTGGCAGGGCTCAAGAAGATGAAATCGAGAACCTACAGAGAGATATGCGAGGAGACGCACTACATGGCACTTAATGACAAAGAATTCTTAGACCTGGCAAGGGACGCGTATACAACAAGCGAAACCTATGTTGACTCATTTATGCGTAAGCAATGGGAAGACGGATTAAAACAATGGCAAGGTAAACACGCAACAGGCTCCAAGTATCTAGCAGAAGGATACCGTGGACGCTCACATTTATTTAGACCACGCACTAGAGCAGTAATACGTAAGAATGAGGCAGCAGCAGCAGCAGCGTTCTTTTCAACGTCAGACGTAGTCAATATATCACCTCAAGATGACTCAAACCCATTAGACAAGCTTACGGCTGAAATAATGGACAGCTTAGTCAACTACAGATTAAATAATACTATTCCTTGGTTCATGATCCTGAACGGTGCTTATCAGAGTGCCCAGGTAATGGGTCAGGTGTGTAGTTACCAGTCGTGGAAGTACGAGAATGGCAAGGATGAGCCATGCATTGACCTACGACCAATAGAGAACATACGAATAGATCCAGCTTCAGATTGGCTAGATCCTGTGAATTCAAGCCCTTATATCATCGATTTAATCCCTATGTACGTAGGCGACATCGAAACAAAGATGAGAGTGCCTGATGAGAAGACAGGGGAACCAGAGTGGATAGATACAGATGAAAAGACATTATTAAGTGCTACCAATGAATATTGGGATAGTACACGCATGCAAAGGGAAGATAGAGGAGATAGTAAGTCTAATCTATATACTACAAACAACAAGTTTGCCACAGCATGGGTCAGACGTAACATTATTAAAGTAGACGGTCAAGACTGGGTATTCTATACTCTGGGCAGTGAGCATTTACTAAGTAAGCCAAAGAAGCTAGAAGAAGTATACCATACAGGCGAGAGACCATATGTGATAGGTTCATGTATATTAGAGTCCAATAGATCAATGCCTTCTAGTGTCT
>LWDU01035200.1_pt1 | contig 57746 bp, 53 predicted proteins | sample 727161 | NCBI WGS metagenome assembly LWDU01 (sample SAMN04566230, study PRJNA314399) | hydrothermal vent metagenome | isolation source: deep sea hydrothermal plume seawater | place: Mexico: Gulf of California, Guaymas Basin | collected 2004-07-11
GTGCGTTCATCAACTCCTGCCCCCACCGGGGAATGCAGTTTTGTGATGCCGGTTCTACCGGTACAGGTAAACAATTCCTGCGCTGCCCCTTTCATGGCATGTCCTGGCACCTTGATGGATCACTGCGTGAAATACCCTGTCGCTGGGACTTCCCCCATATTGATGAAGCCAATTTCAGATTGACAGAAATACCCTGTGATACCTGGGCAGGGTTCGTGTTCATTAACCTCGACCGGAAGGCTGAGCCATTGATTGATTATCTTGAAGTACTCCCGGAACATTTTGCCGACTGGAACCTGGAAAATCGCTACATCACCTTGCACACGGCAAAAGTGCTGCCCGGAAACTGGAAGATGTGTATGGAAGGTTTTCTTGAAGCGTATCATGTCCTGGGGACTCATCCTGAGGCTCTGCATTCTTCAAGTTGGGCAAATACTCAATACGATATGTTCAGTCCCCACGTCAGCCGTTTCTTCCAAAACCTGAGCAGCGGCAACCCGCAGTTTGAACGGGAGGTCAGCCAGCCCGAACTGTTCAGATTATTGGGAAATGATCCCGAATCATTGCCGGACGGCATGTCCGCCAGACAATGCCATGCTGATAGACTACGGCAGAAACTAGGCACACAAATGCAGGTCGATCTATCGAAAACATCCAATAGCGAGATGCTGGATTCCATCGAGTATCACCTGTTTCCTAACGCCTGTTTCTTTCCAGGCATAGTGATTCCCCTGATTTACCGTTTTCGGCCTCTCGGTGTGGACAAATGCATACACGACATCATGCTGCTGCAGCCGGTACCGGACAATGGACCAAGACCCGAACCGGCAGCCACGGTCCATCTTGACATCGACGATCCCTATACATCGGTACCTGCCTTTAAAGAGAATCGCCTGGCCCATGTTCTCGATCAGGACACGGATAATTTTAAAAGGCAATGGGCCGGGATTCTGGCTTCACTGAAAGGCAGCGAAACCCTGGGAAATTACCAGGAAGCACGAATTCGCCACTTTCACAATACGTTAGACAACTACCTGGAAGGACGACCAGATGACACTAACCGTTGATGACCTTATCGCGAAACAGGAGATTACCGATCTTGTTGGCCGCTATATGCGCGGCCTGGATCGGCTCGACAGGGAGCTGTTGCGCAGCGTGTTTCATGACGATGCCTATACTGATTACGGATTTTTCAAGGGTAGAGCAGATGCATTTGTAGAAATGGCAGTCAACGCCCTGAAAGATCACCTGGCTAATCACCACATGATTGGGCAAACCAACATTGACATTCAGCAGGATATCGCTTTCGGTGAGATCTATTTCCAGGCCTTTCACCGCATCCTGGTGAAGGAAGAAGAGCGGGATCTTTTTATCTCCGGTCGCTACGTAGATCGATACCAAAAACGTGACGGCGAGTGGAAGATCATTTTTCGCAGCGAAGTTAACGACTGGGCCCGCAACGATCCGGCGTCAGACGGCTACTTCAAAGCGCAGCCGGATTCCTTAAGGGGTGCAAGAAAGCCTGATGATGCAATCTACCACATTCCGCCCAAAAACCACTAAGGCTTACCCCGAAAACCTACCCGCCAAAGCCAGTCACGAGTTGATTTGATTCCACCATCCCCTGGACGCGCTTTTGCATCACCTTCTTCCACTCAGGATGGGTGATGATCCAGAATTCCTGATTGATGATGGCATGCATCACCATCTCAGCCACGTCATCAGGATCTTTTCCCTTGGCCAGCAGTGCTCCAGCGCCTTCGCGAAATTTTATTTCTGTTTCGGTTTCAGGCTGTTCACCAGACCCTGGCTGGCGGTTGCGGTGACTCTCCGTGATACGTGTGTTCACCGCACCAGGGCAAAGAACACTGGCTCCAATGGCGCTTTTTTCTGCTTTCAATTGCAACTTCAGTGTTTCCGTCATCGCGACGACGCCAAACTTGGCGACATTGTACGGGCCAATATTAAGGGCCGATGCAATACCCGCCGTGGAGGCGGTATTAATAATATGGCCTTCGCCGCTTTGTTTTATGAGAGGCAGGAAGGCTTTAACCCCATAAATAACACTCCAAAGATCGACGCCTAACACCCATTCCCAATCCTTGATCGAGAGTTCCTCAATCGTACCGGCAACGACAACGCCAGCATTGTTGTGAACAACGTGCACTGCACCATAAGTATCCATGGTCGCCTCGGCGAGTTGTTGAATCTGCGCCCAATCACTAACGTCGGTAACGACACCACAGGCAGTATGCCCGCTGTCATTGATCACTTTCACCGCAGTTTCGAGCGCAACCTGCTCGATGTCAGCCAGCACCACTCGCATGCCAGCCGCTGCAAATTTACTGGCGGTAGCGAAGCCAATACCACTGGCTGCGCCGGTAACAACAGCGACCTTGTCGTCAAATTGATTCATGGATTAGCTCTTTGTTATTGATTTTGAGAGATGACTACAGCGTAACATACTCAGATCTGCTATCTGTCTGGGATCGGGTATGTCCGGATTATCTGCAGAAAACTACCGAATATCCCTTTATAGGGTGCAAGCGTCTATAACATCCATCTAGGGCCAGACATTCTGCTACTATCGCCACGCATCAATATGGTGCAATTGACTACAGCCGAGTAAATACCTGACATGAAGAGGCGTGGAACACTGACTGATCAAGGCATGCAAAAACTCGCGAATCCAGGTTCGGAAGCCAGTGTGTTCCCGACCGATAAACCGTTGTCTGCCGAACACCCGTCCGGTTCATTTGGCCAGGACCGCATCGTTCAAGCCGTGATTGCGGCCCTTATAATTGCCTCGATTCCATTCCTTATTCCTGTGCTGAGTGATACATGGCAAACCATATACAGCCAGCACTTAGATCTTCCATTTCTGATGGCCGCAATTCTGGCAATTCGCTTCCGTCTTCGCAATGTGAAAGAGGATGCTGAGCATCGATTCTGGAACCTGCTGACATTTGGCCTGGCATGGTGGCTGGCTGCCCTTGTGATGGGACCCATTGCTACAGTACTGCTAACAGACTCTGTAGTCCTTGGTGGTTTTGTGATGAATGCACCTTTTCTCATGCTGTACGGCGCGATCGCTGTAGCGCTTGAAATCCATCCCCATGTACGGCGCGACCCTGTCACACACTATTTACGAACTCTCAACCGGGCTGGCGCATTTTTCCTGTTGTTCGGACTCCTACTGTATTTCCTGGTAGTGCCGGGTCTTTCAATCGGCTATGACTCCGCGGTTCAATCTTCCTCATATTCTCTTTTCGTGGCGTTCGACGCTTACATTGTCCTTCGACTCTGGCATCTCAGGGAATCAGCTGCAACCCGGGAATGGAAGTCGCTTTATACCTGGCTGCTGTTCGCGGTAACGATTTGGGCAATCGGTGACTTCATGCAATTGCTCATGCACGAGCACATTCTCACCGGCCCGGACTGGGGGATTGCTTTCGACCTTCTTTGGCCACTCTCATTCTCCGCAATCGCGGTAGCGACCCGTTTGGCGGTCGTACAGCGCAGCCCTGATTCAGAGGTGATCACCTTCTACAAACCTTCCGGCATGGCACCGCTGGTGGTGTACGCCCTTGGGCCGCTGGTCCTGCATGTCTCGTTTTACCGTTTCGGGGACCCGGATCCGGAATTCAGAATGATGCGTGAGATTCTGGTCCTTGGGATGACGGCCATTCTTGCCGTAATGAATCTGGCTTATCACCGGTTTCTGCGGGTCGAGAACACCAAGCTCGCTGACGAGGAAGCTTTGACCAAGGAGAATTTGTCTCACCAGGCATTTCACGACGAGCTGACGGGGTTGCCAAACCGTAATATGTTCCGCGATCGCTTGCGGTTGGCCATGGCAGATTCCACTCGCTACAAGACTAAATGCGGGGTCCTGTTCTGCGACCTGGATCAGTTCAAAGTGATCAACGATTCCCTGGGACATGAGGCAGGCGACCAGACCCTGATCACGGCAGCAGAACGATTGCTGTCCACTGTTCGAAAACAGGACACAGTAGCACGATTTGGTGGCGACGAATTTGCCATCATTATTCAAGGTATGAACCAGGCAATTGATGCGGCACTGCTGGCTGAAAAACTCCTTGATTCCATCAGTGAGCCACTGGTTATTGGACGCAAGAATCACGTCCTCACCGCAAGTATCGGCATCGCGATTTTTCCCGACGATAGCGATGAGGAGGAAGCTCTCCTCAAACACGCAGACACGGCGATGTACCAGTCCAAGCTCCACGGTCGAAACACATACAGGCTCTTTACCGAAGCCATGAACGAGGCTGCCCAGGAACGGCTTGCGATTGAACAGGGACTAAAAACCGGTCTCATGAAAGACCAGTTCAGAATTTTCTATCAACCTATTTTCGATCTAGCGACCGGCCAACCGGTCGCATACGAAGCACTATTACGATGGAATCATCCTGAACGCGGTTACATATCACCGGTGAATTTTATAGATGTCGCCGAGCAGACCGGGTTGATCTTACCTATAGGCAAATGGGTTCTTGAGACAGCATGTATCTGGGCGTCACGGCTCAATCCAATCGGAGGAAAGCTGCCGTCTATCTCGATAAATCTGTCTTCGCGACAATTTCGGGATCCCACTTTGGTCCAGGATGTCGGACGAGTGCTTAACAACACTGGTCTGGACCCGTCCAGATTGCAGCTCGAAATTACCGAGTCGATGGCACTGACAATAGATTCGACCGTGGCAACTCTCAGAAGCCTGAGAAGTATGGGAGTCAAAATTGCTGTCGACAACTTCGGCACCGGATACGCAGCCCTGAGTCTCCTCCAGGATCTTCCCATGGATATCGTCAAGATCGACGGGTCGTTTGTAAATGGAATTGAGGTTGACTCTGCAGGCGAGGCCATTCTTCGGGCGATTGTCACCATGGCAAGGGCACTGGATTACTATGTGATCGCCGAGAGCGTTGAAACAGAAACCGAACTCAACATTTACAAGCAGACTCAATGCGACGCCGCGCAGGGATTCTTTCTGTGCGCTCCCCTGTCTCCAAAAGAGTTTGAGCATATGACTTCGAACGGAGCCTCCATGAAGTGGAAAGAATGTGGTCAGGAACACCACGGTAAGAACCCAAAAAACACAATCAACTCCAACGTCGATCAAATCGCCTTAATACCATAGCCAACCCTCTATTTAAGATCTTGTTCGGATACCCGTTTCCGGGTAGATATGTTTTTGCCAGAATGTTTTACTGACACAAACCGACAAAACCAGCTGATATCACATTAAGGGAACCCCGATGTCCAATGCGGAAACATATGATGATCTTGATTTCGATCCTGTCTCACTTCGAACGAAATACAGGCAGGAGAGAGAGAAAAGACTGCGGGATGATGGCAATGAACAATACATAGAGGTCAAAGGGGATTTTGCTAAATACATTGATGATCCTTATATTGAAGAAATTAAACGCGATCCGGTTGCTGATGAAGTTGACGTGCTCGTCATCGGCGGCGGTTTTGGAGGGCTTCTCGCAGGCGCCCGCCTAAGGGAAGCAGGAATCAGTGATATCCGCATCATTGAAAAGGGCGGCGACTTCGGGGGTACCTGGTACTGGAACCGATACCCGGGTGCCCAGTGTGATATCGAATCATATATCTACCTGCCCCTGGTGGAAGAATTGAACTACATTCCTACGCAAAAATATGTCAATGCACCGGAAATACTGGCACATAGTCAGGCTATCGGCCGTCACTACGATCTTTACGAGAATGCACTCTTCCAGACACAGGTCACAGGGATGCAATGGGACGACGTTTCAGCACACTGGATTGTCTCGACTAACAAGGGAGACAGGGTTCGGGCGAAGTTCGTCGCAATGGCAAATGGCCCCATTGACCGACCCAAGCTTCCCGGCATCCCAGGTATTGAAGAATACGAGGGTCATACCTTCCACACCAGTCGATGGGATTATGAGTACACCGGCGGCTCCTCCGACGGCGACCTTACAAACCTTAAAGACAAGCGGATTGCGATAATCGGCACTGGTGCAACTGCAGTTCAATGTGTCCCCCATCTGGGAGAAGCCGCAGAACAGTTATATGTGTTTCAGCGCACACCCTCTGGTATAGACGTGCGGGGCAACTCGCCGACCGAGCCGGTCTGGGCGGAGAATCTGAAGCCAGGCTGGCAGAAGGAGCGCATGGATAACTTTAATTCGCTCGTATCCGGTATGCCACAGGCTGAGGACCTTGTGGATGACGGATGGACTGACCTGATCGGGAAGATGATCGACATGTATAACCGGGGTGCAAATAGCGATGGATCAGGGCGCGGTATTGCAGAAATCATGGAACTCGCCAATTTCGAGAAGATGAACGAGATCCGCACCAGGGCGGAAGATCTTGTCGACGATCCGGATGTCGCGGAAGCACTGAAACCCTATTACGCCATGTTCTGCAAGCGCCCCTGTTTCCACGACGACTATCTCCCGACCTTCAATCGCCCGAATGTAGAGTTGGTGGATACTGAGGGGCAGGGTGTAGAGCGAATTACCCAAAAAGGAATCGTTGTCAACGGCAGGGAATACGAAGTCGACTGCATTATTTTCGGCACAGGGTTCGAAGTTGGCACCGAGTACACCCGCAGGGTGGGTTACGATATCGTTGGCAAGAATGGCCTGAAGTTGTCTGAAAGATGGTCCGACGGAATGAAAACCTATCATGGAATGCAGAGCAGAGGGTTCCCGAACTGTTTCCTGATGGGCGCGCAGCAAGGAGGTTTTTCTGCGAACTACCCCCATCTGCTCAACGAAGTCGCCGTCCACCTGTCCCATATCATCAGCCATGCTTTCGAGAATGATATTAAAACAGTAGAAGCGAGTGCAGAAGCCGAAGCAGCCTGGGTCGAGACCATCGTCGGAGGATCAGGACCCGCGATACAGATTGGTGGTGAAGGGTGTACGCCCGGTTACTACAATAACGAAGGTAAATCGAACGCGGTGCTAAGATACAATGCCTTTTACAGTGGCGGCGCCACTAAGTTCTGGCAGATACTTGCGGACTGGCGTAAAGCAGGTACCTTCGAGGGATTGGAATTCGGGAAATAATACTAGTCTGGAAGCACCAAATGGAATCCGCTACGAATACGGTATGTCCTTATCTGGACTCGTGACGCACATCCTTGTGCACTCAAGTTTTGCATCCCTGCAAAACACGTCCTGATAAGAACATACCGCATTCTTCGCTCGCTCTTCCGTTTGTCTTCAATACAGGCTAGCCATCCGGATAAACTCCACGAATGTTACTGGGTCGAACCTTAGTATTTGTTCCCTGGCATGATAACGTGCTCTCGCATCGCGGCTGGCACATCGGGTGGATCAACGGTGAAAAGTCCCTCGGTAACCGGCGGCTGCACATCAAACACGTTGTTGAATTTGTGTACCGAATCCCAGATACCGATTGCGACCGTCAATTCCACCACTTCAGAGTCGCTGAAGTGTTCTTTCAGTCGCGCCATAAACGCATCGTCTACACTGTGGGCGTGGTTGAGCACAAAGTCTTCTGTGAGATCCAGCGCCATTTTCAATCGGTCATCCAGGTCGGAATTTCGATGATCCAACATCTTTTTGATCATTTCTTCATCCATGCCATTCTCCTGCGCCGCAGAAGATCGGGCAGGAATTCAGTAGTGACAGCCGTTCAGATTTGCAGACTTGAGACGAACCAGGTCCTTCAATACAGGTTCTAACCGACTGTGAGACCACAGAAGCCCATATCGATACATGAATCCCTGAAAGAGGTCCGGGCAGTGTGCATAAACACCACCGAAGCCTTCCATTCCGCCGGTTTCTTTTATTCTTGGCATTGTGCTTCTCCTGAGCCCGCATTGGTTGCATACTTTGGTTAGATACTACGACATTTGCACTTCACACCCAACAGCATACCTCCAGAACTTTCGCAGCCGGGACTTTCGGACTATTATGGTCGAGTCTAACAAGGAGATCGAAATGATAACTATTTATCACAATCAGGGCTGAGGCAAATCACGGGGCGCCATTGAAATACTGCGCGCACAGGACGTCGAGTTCGATGTCATTGAATACCTTAAAACGCCACTATCGAGAGCCATTCTTGAGAGCTTTCTCGATATTTTACCTAACGAGCCACAGGAGCTGGTTAGAAAAGACAAACGGTTCAAGGAACTGGGGCTGAGCGCTGCTGACTACACAACGAAGGAAGCCGTGATTAACATCCTTCTGGAACACCCGGCGCTAATGGAGAGGCCGGTAATTGTCAAAGGCAATAAGGCAGTTATTGGGCGACCGTCTGACAAGGTCGAAGAGTTACTAGGGTAGTATCCTATACAAAACGTGCATTAAGTGGTTCTCAAATTTGTCACACCAAGGCGTGTTTCGCAGGAAATGTAGGTACCTTTTCAAGAAATACAACGCAGTTGTGGCGAATTTGAGGATCACCCGCAGGGCAAATCGCGAAATGGACAGCGGTGATCGTAAACATGTTGTCTTGTATTGGCTCTACATAGATTCAGAGCTTATCTAACCCGCCACCATCTGGCCATTTAGTGATTTGCTTAATGTGCGTTTTGTATAGGACACTACACTAGGATGAACCGATGAAACTTGAGAACCAGGTCGCAATTGTCACTGCCGCAGGTCGTGGCATTGGAAAAGAAATCGCCCTGTCCCTGGCGGCGGCAGGCGCAAAAATTGTTGTTAATTCTTTCTCACAGGACACTACCGCGGCCACAGTTCAGGATATTCAGAGCCTGGGCGGCGAGGCTGTATCCCTGGTGGGTGATATTACTGATCCGATCAAAATGATTGCACTTCGAGATTTGGCACTCGCTGAGTTTGGCAAGATAGACATACTCGTCAACAATGTCGGGGCCGGTCCAAAAGGCGCTTTCGATTCAGCAGATCATGAACTGGGATTATCTGCTGCGATATGGGACGGCCTGTACGAACAGAATCTTAAGTCCGTGGTGTTGATGTCTGATGCGGTCATCCCTCATATGAAACAGCGTAAAACAGGCAAACTGATACAGATATCTTCCATCGCCGGAAGAGCATCCTTGTCAGACAAGATGCTGGCTCAGTTTGTTCATCCGGCCTATGGTGCCATGAAGGCTGCTCTGATTAATTACACCCAGACACAGGCTGAGCTACTGGGACCTTATAACATCAATGTGAACGCTGTCTGCCCAGGTATTGTTTACACGGATGCCTGGAAAGGCAACGCTGAACGAGCAGTCAAGACCATCCCTGAATTTCAGGGCCAGGATCCTCGAACCTGGTTTGAAGGTATTGCCCGGGGCGATTACCCCGATATATTCGATCGCACACCGTTACGTCGAGAACAGACCGTCGAAGATATAGGAAATGCCGTGGTGTTTCTGGTATCGAGCGATTCAATGAATATTACCGGGCAAACCCTGATGGTCGATGGGGGCATGGTAAAAATTTAAAAATATACAAGATCAGGCCTTCTTGTTGCATGGTTCTGCAATGCGTATTATGAATCCCTAGCCAAAAGAGGTTGCAAGATGTCCGAGTCATTCGTTGGCCTGTCAGCCACCATCAACCAAACTGTGACAGATTCGATGCTTGCGAACAGCGTCGGCAGCGGATCTGTTTCCGTTTTCGCCACCCCGGAACTCATTCTCCTGCTTGAAAAAACAGCCGTCGCAGCATTGGACGGCAAGCTCGACTCGGGGCAGACCACCGTTGGCTCTGCCCTCGATGTGACGCACCTGGCTGCAACGCCTGCCGGAATGAATGTTTCCGGGTTCGCCAGGGTAACCGAAGTCGACGGCCGAAAACTGACATTTGAAGTATCCGCAAAAGACGATTCGGACGAGATAGCCGAGGGTACTCATACGCGATTTATCGTCGAGGCTGAGAAGTTTCAAAAACGGGCAAACTCAAAACTAAACAACAGCTAAAGGAAGGTCACAATGGCAACAGTTCGAGGTGCAACAATTATTGCTGAATCGCTCAAGCAACAGGGCGTTGAATATATGTTTGGCATCGTTGGTTTTCCTGTGGTGCCTATTGCCGCCGCCGCACAGAAGGCTGGCATTACTTATATTGGCATGCGTAACGAGCAGGCGGCCAGCTATGCAGCTCAGGCTGCTGGTTACCTGACTGGCAGACCCCAGGCTTGTCTCGTTGTATCTGGCCCCGGTGTTATTCATGCATTGTCGGGGCTTGCCAACGCACAATCAAACTGCTGGCCTATGATTCTCATCGGAGGGGCCTCGCCGGTTGTTCAAAATGGTCGCGGTGCATTCCAGGAAGAAAAACAGGTAGCCGCAGCGGCGGGGTTTTGTAAGTATGCCCATGCAGTCGAAGACGCCAGAAGAATACCCTTTTACGTGGAACAAGCGGTGAGAACGTCTTTCTACGGTCGCCCCGGCGCTGTTTACCTGGATATGCCCGATGACGTTATTCTCCAGCAGGTTGAAGAGAGCGATTACCGCAAGGCCACGACCATACCCGATGCCCCAAGACCACAGGCAATGGAAGAAAATATCGAAGCTGCCCTGACAGCCCTGGAATCCGCACAGCGCCCCCTTGTTATCGTTGGGAAGGGCATGGCCTGGTCAAACGCCGAGAACGAGGTTCGGGAATTTATTGAACGAACCCAGTTACCCTTCCTGGCTTCTCCAATGGGTAAAGGGGTGGTCCCCGATGAGCATGCTCTTTCTGTTGGTGCAGCCAGAACTCACGCCCTTAAAGAAGCAGACGTCGTGTTTCTCATGGGTGCAAGATTGAACTGGATTATGCATTTTGGCCTGGCACCCCGTTTCTCAAGAGACGTCCGGGTCATTCAACTGGACATGTCGGCTGAAGAAATCGGTACCAACGTTCCTGCAGAAGTCGCGCTGGTGGGTGATGGCAAGGCGGTTGTGGCCCAGCTGAATCGGGCCCTGGATAACAGACAGTGGTTCTACCCGGCAGAAACCGACTGGCGATCAGCCCTCGCGGCAAAAGCCGAAGCGAATCAAACCACCGTGCAACCGATGATCGAAGATGATAGTGCGCCCATGAACTACTATCGTGCTTTCAAGGATATTCGTGAATGGCTACCGGAAAACGCAGTGATCGTTAGCGAAGGCGCTAACACCATGGATATTGGCCGAACCCAGATGCCTAACAGCTTACCCCGTTCGCGTTTGGATGCAGGCAGCTACGGCACCATGGGTGTTGGCATGGGATTCGCGATTGCCGCGGCTACTGTACACCCCGACCGTCCCATAGTGGCTGTAGAGGGTGATTCCGGCTTCGGCTTCTCGGGCATGGAAGTGGAAACCATGTGCCGTCACAAAATGCCAGTCAAAATCGTCCTGCTGAACAACGGTGGCATCGGTGGTGGTATGGATGAACTGCCAACGGATAAACCTATCCCGGTTTCAATACTCACCCCAAGAGCGCGCTATGACCTGATGATGGAAGCCTTTGGCGGCAAAGGTATTTTAGTAGAAGATCCAAAGGATTTGCGTTCGGCACTCGACGATGCCATGGCATTTGATGGACCGGCGCTTGTCAATGTCCTGCTTGATCCCAGGGCTGGCCGGCGAAAGACGAATAGCTGATAAAACCAAAGTTCCGTCAGACGCAAGGCAACTGTTAAGGTCCACCCTTGATGGTAATTGTCTGCCCGGTCATCCATGAAGAGGCTGCTGAGGCAAGATAAATCACAGCCGGTGAAATATCTTCAGGCGTTCCAACTCGCCCCAGAGGTATCTGAAACTTTTTGCCCATATCCGGGATATCCTTTTCTTCGAGCTTGAGGAACTCAAGGAACACTTCTGTAGGAATCGGCCCCGGTGCAATACCGTTAACTCGAATGTTGTATCGAGCCAGTTCTGTCGCCAGGGTCTGGGTGAGATTGTCGACGCCGGATTTCGCAACGGCATAGGGACCATTAAATGGTGAGGCATTGCCTGCTGCCGAAGAAGAAATATTGATGATGGTGCCGCCACCACTTTTCTTCATGATTTTTGCTGCAGCCTGGGCACCAGACCACACTGCCTTTAAATTCAGGTTAAGCTGAAAATCCCACTGGCGTTCAGGCATTTCGAGCAAGGTGCGAGGAACCCTGTCATCTGCACCACCGGCGTTGCTGATCCAACAGGTTAACTTGCCAAATTCAGCCATGGTCTGCTCTGCCAGGGACTCAACCTGGCTCATATCCATTACGTCAGTTGTTACTGCCAGGGCTTTACGACCTTTTGCACGGACCTTCTCCGCAACAGCTTCAATCTCATCGGTACGCCTGGCTGCCAGACAGACATCTGCACCTGCTTCTGCCAGGCCCAGGGCAATTCCCTCACCTATACCTCGTCCGGCACCAGTCACCACCGCGACCTGCCCATCCAGTCTGAAGTTATCTAATATCGAATTCATATGTCCCTCTTTATTGTTCTTGTTACTGGAAAACCCCAGCCAACAGGAGCCATACACTGGCTATCATCGGTGCCGTTTCAAAAGATGATATTGTTCAACCGCCAAAGCACCGTTTTTCTGTTCAAGTTCGGCACGCATCTGGGCATGCCTTTCCTCGGTAATCGGATATTTCCAGATGATTGCGCACGCCAGCAAATAAAATGTCGATGGCAGCAAAGCGAATAAAAACCGCAGCCCAAATAATTGATCTGCATCGTTTACCGCGTCCGGCGCCGGATTGAATGCGAACAGGGCGAGTCCGAAGAGAGCGATAGTGCCGCCGATGGATCCCGATAACTTCGCCGTGAATGAGTAGGTCGAGAAAAAGAGCGCTGCCCTATTCTCACCACTACTGAGGGTATCAAGGTCGATTACATCTGCCTTCATCGAGTTTGGAAGGGCGGCAAACCCACCTGCTGAAAAGCCCGTAACCAGCGTAATGGGCAACATCCACCAGAAATCACCCTCTCCCAACAACAAATAGAAGGGATGGGCCAGACCGATCAGCATGAAACTACCCACATAAGCCCTGTGTTTACCGATGCGAGTGGATAACCAGACCCAAAACGGCACTGCAGAGAGATTGGCCATATAAAAAAAGGTCAACATGTAAATGGCCTTATCTTCCGCATGAAGCACAAACGTGATGAAAAACAGGTACAGTGGCGTCGTGATCGACAGCGCCGTTGAGCTAACCATAAAGGCTGCGATCAGTCTCAAAAATGGCCCGTTTGTTCCCATCAGTTTCAGCCCCGCCCAAAAAGGCGTGACGGAAGTCGTGTAATTCTTGGGTTCCGGCACACGGGTCACCGTCAACAGAACACAAATGGGCATGAGGATGAGCATGGTAACGCCAACAATCTGCAGCACAGAGCCACTGCCGCCTATGCCAAAAAACAATAGCGCACCAGCCGGAGCAAGTTGGGCGGACAAGCTGCCCACCACACCCATCATTGATCGCCAGCCGGTAATGCGCGATCGCTCGTTATAGTCCGGTGAGAGCTCGGCAGCCCACGCATAGTAAGGAATAATCATGATAGTTGTGGCTATGGACAACAGCATCATCCATACAAACATATGCGCAGCACCGGCACCCTCAGGTGGCATAAACAACCTGTAGATACTCAACATCATGATAGGCACTGCCAGGGCAATCCAGGGCCGCCGTCTACCCCAGGGCGTCCGTGTCTTATCACAGATAATTCCAAACAATGGATCTGTGAAGACGTCAAATATTCTAACGGCCAGAATAACGCTACCGGCGACTGCTAACGATACACCCATGTCGCTGGTATAAAATTTTGGGATAAATACCAGCACAGGGAACAGTGCCATACTGACTGGTAAATCAGTCAGACTGTAATAAAACAATGTTGAACGTTTTAGAGCCAACCTCTGGTCCTTAAGAAAGCGTGGCGAACCAGGTTTGTCTGGTAATGCTGCTCTCATTTATTCTTGTTTAATCGATTGTGCAGTATCCTGAAATTAAAGTCATGTTGAATATTGTGTTACTTTGGCGTGCATGGTGGGTAGCGGCATTACGAATGTCAGGCTATCTATGATCACAGTTAGCAGGAATTGGGTGAGTGAAATTGTTAAACAAACAAGTTGTGTTAGGTCGACGGCCTGTTGGTAAGCCACGGGCCGGGGACTTTGATGTCGTCGAATCGAGTGTGCCTGATATCAGGCAAAGACAAGCACTGGTTCAAAATTTGTACTTCTCCCTCGATGCCGGATTTCGCAATTGGATGGATGAGGATTCAGGAGACGATGTCCTGCCTGCCATGCCATTGAACAAACCTGTGATGGGTTTAACCCTCAGTCGGGTTATTGAATCAAAACATCCTGAATACGTGGAAGGCCAGTTGCTGATGGGCAGATTAGCCTGGGAAGAGTATTCCATCGCAAGCGACGATGACTTCCTGGTCCCATTGGTCGATGACGGCATTCACCCTCTCAGTTATCACCTGGGTATTCTTGGAGATACCGGTATGTCGGCCTATTTCGGTCTACACGACATTGCAAACCCCGGGACGAACGAAACTGTGCTGATATCTGCAGCAGGCGGTGCTGTCGGCTCGGTCGCAGGTCAGATTGCCCACATTCTAGGGGCAAAACGGGTGGTGGGGTTCGCGGGAAGCGATGAAAAATGCGATTGGCTGCGGGATAAGCTGGGATACGATGCAACGATCAATTACCGAAGCGAAAACCTCGAGCAGTCAATTGCCGCTGCCTGCCCAGACGGTATTGATATCTACTTTGACAATGTCGGCGGACCGTTACTTGAACCAGTCCTTAATCAAATCAACAATGGCGCACGGATCGCATTTTGCGGCGCAGTGGCTGACTACACCCGAACTGAAAATTCCGGCCCATCAAACCTGTTCCAGCTCGTCACCAACTGCGCGAGGATCGAAGGGTTCCTGACCCATACCAAAGTGGACCGGTATGATGAAGCCCGGCGAGCCCTGTCACAATGGTTATCAGATGGTCAACTGGTCAGCTTCGAGCATATGTACGAGGGAATAGAATGCTGCGGCCAGGCGTTTTCTGATCTTTTCGCTGGAAAGAACTTTGGTAAAACAATAGTCAGCGCCAACGGCCCTGCCTTGACTAATTCGGTAGACCCATTATGAAGTATTCCAACGCCACGCTCTGGTACGCCGTTTTTCTGTTAACCCTTGCCTCCACATTGTCATTTATCGACCGACAGATTCTCAACGTCATGATCGGCCCGATCAAGCGGGATCTTGGCGGCCTGTCGGACACAGAAATCTCCCTGATCATCGGTCTGGCGTTTTCATTGGTGTATTCGCTAACGACTCTGCCATTGGCGCGGCTCGCGGACAGATACTCCCGCCGCAACGTTATTATCGCCGGTGTGTTCAGTTGGAGCGCCATGACCGCGCTTGCGGGTATGGCTAACACGTTCAGTCAACTTTTTGTTGCCCGAATGGGTGTCGGCGTGGGTGAGGCATCCCTGGGCCCGGCAACAACATCAATGCTGGCAGATTATTTCGAGGTTCGAAGACTACCCCTGGCATTTGGTATTGTCGCCACGGCTCCGTTTATCGGTACGGGTCTTGCGAGTATGGTTGGCGGCCCGTTGATAGACTACCTGGAAGCTCAACCCCATGTCGTGATGCCAGTCTTTGGTGAAATGTTTTCATGGCAGACCGTGCTGGTGGTTGTGGGCCTGCCGGGCGTTCTCCTCGCCCTGGTGATGTTTACCATGCGGGAACCGGCACGAAGCGGTGTGGGTGCCGAGCTCGACAGCGGCTATTCGTGGGGTGAATTGTGGGAATTTGTTCAGTCCCGACGTCGTTACCTGACATTCCATTTTGTCGCTTATCTGTGTTTGTCTATCCAGGGTTTTGCTTTCCTGACATGGATTGTGGAATTTTTTGTGCGTAAACACGGCTGGAGCAGAACTGATATCGGCCTCACCTACGGCAGCATCGCATTTCTTGCGGGCATCCTGGGTAGCGTCTGGGCGGGATATTATGCCGGAAGGATGCTGGCCAGGGGTGAATCCGATGCACCTATGCGGCTTACGATGTGGGGCACCATTGGCCTTGGACCTGTTGCACTGGTGGTTCCGTTGGTTGAAAGCGACATGTTGGCAATCATCCTTATCATTCCTCTCACTTTCTTCATGGCCATGCCACCGGGGCTCAGTAACGCTGCTTTACAAGCGATTGCACCGAATCGAATGCGAGGCCAATTGATCGCCATTTACCTTATCTGTGTTTCGTTTCTGTCTTACCTGTTTGCACCGTTGATTATCGGACTGATGAATGACTACGTGTTTGGTTCAGAAGAAGCCATCGGTTTGTCCCTGGCGTCACTTTCCGTTGTTAACTACAGTATCGCTGCAGTCTGTCTTTATCTGTGTCTCGACCCTTTGCGCAGGGCAGTAGAACAAATGGAAAACTATTCTGACGAGCAATTTTAGCGAGGTTTTGCGCCACCCCCGACCCTCAATATTTCACCACTAACCCAACTGGCTGCGTCTGACGCCAGGTAGATGCAAGCCGCTGAGATATCCCGGGGTGTTCCAAGTCGCCCCAGGGGTATCTTCCACTCATCAAGAATCTCATCCAATTGGCTCTCGTCCTTGTTAAGTGCCTTCAGCATGACCTCGGTTGGAATGGCTCCCGGCGCAACCGCATTGACCCTGATATCGGGCGCAAGTTCTGCTGACAAGGTCCAGGTTAAGGAGTTTGTACCCGCTTTCGCCGCACCATAATGAGCACTGCCGGGCACCGGCCCGGTACCAGCGCCAGAGCTAATATTGATGATTGATCCACGATCCATATAACGCGCTGCCGTGATGCTGCCAACATAGACGGCCGTCAGGTTAAGCGCAATTGTTCTGTCCCATTCATCTCTCGGGAGTTCATTAAGGGGCATTCTCATGGTTGAGCCACCGGCGTTGTTCACCCAGATGGTTAATTTGCCAAATTCATCTACTGCTCTCTGTGCCAGGCGATCCAGCGCTGCATCATCTGTCACATCCGTGGTCACCGCGACGGCTTTGCCGCCACTGTCACGGATACTGGCGGCAACCCGTTCGATTTCCTGCGTTCGTCTCGCGGCCACAACAACACAAGCGCCCGCCCTTGCGAAATCAGTTGCTATCCCTTCACCTATTCCCCTGCCTGCACCAGTGACAACGGCAACATGATCTGTAAGACTAAATTGTTCATTCAGGTTATTCATAATTTGCCTTTTTTTTCATTCTTTTTTGTCATTGATGTTGCGCAGTATACTGAAGTCATCGTAGGCTTTCTGCTATGAAAACAATACTTCAAAGTTATGACCAGCTATCTGCAGACATGGTCAATCATGTATTGGCAGGTAAACTACCCGAGACGGTGACTGATGTCACCGTCAAACCCCTTGGTGAAGGTGTTGGTTTAATGTCTTCCATTGCCAGGGCAAGTCTGACTTTCGAGTCCGGTTCCCAGAGCAGTATTATCGTTAAGTGTGCCGCGCAAACGGACAATAAGGCCTTTTCGAAACAACTGAACTTCTACTTTAACGAAATTAACTTTTACCGCCACCTGGCTCACAAGACGCCGTTACCGAGTCCCAAGTGCCTTTTTGCGGATATCGATCCCGAGACCCAGGATTTTCTACTCATTCTCGAAGATCTGGGCGATACGGAAGCCGGGGATCAACTTCAGGGTTGTTCCGAAAAAGAAATGTTGCTCGCCTTTGAGCTGGCGGCACGAATGCACGCGCTTTACTGGGATAAAACCGACGAGATATCCTGGCTCAATTACCAGAATGTCGAGTCGATGACGCTGTTCCGCCGCGACGCAATATTCAGGCCCGGCGTCGAACCCACCATAGCAGCGTTCCCGGAGCTGTTCGTCGACGACCTGGTGGATGTGATTCGCAAGACCGGTGAACAATACGCTGATCTTTTCAACCGGGCCATGTCAGGACCATCGACCCTGATCCACGGTGACTATCGAGTCGACAATATGTTTCTTATGCGGAAAAGCGGCGAGTTGAAAATAGTCGCGGTGGATTGGCAGAACACAACGGGTGGTAACGGCCTCATGGATACAGCCTATTTCAGCGCCCAGAGCTGCGGCACAGAACACCGTGGAGACACAGAACTAAAAGCTCTGCGTCATTACTATGATGTACTGACGGACAACGGGGTTAAAAACTACAGTTTTGACCAGTGTGTCGAACATTATCGTTTGAATCTTCTTGTTACGATGATTACGCCTATCGCGGTCTGCGGAACACTGGATGCCGGTAATGCGCGGGGTGATGAACTGGGCCGTCGTATGCTTGAACGATCATTGGCCGCGTTGACCAGTATGGAATGCAACCAGTTGCTAAAGTAATCGATACGTCAGCAACTCTTGACGCTACAGGATTGCTCAGCCAGGTGTATGCTTGCCGCAGACTCGAGGTGGGGCCGCCGAGCCTCTGTCTAACCAACTACAAACTAACAGCTTTGCTGAATCTTAAATTCAATTCCAGCGTCCCAAGCATAATCCCAGGCTGATGCAGGAACGTATTATCCGCACCGTACTCCAGGTTATCCAACCGGTCCAGCAACCTGTCCCAGGCGATCATCTGTTCCAGTCGGGAAATACCCGCGCCAGGGCAAACCCTGGGTCCGGCTGAAAAAGTCAGATGGCGACTGACGGCACGGCGGTCAAGTTGTAATTCGTGGGGACACTCAAATTCATCTTCATCGATATTGGCAGCAGCCCATCGAAGGTGAAGAATGGAACCTTTTGGTACTTTGACCCCCTGGAAGACCTCATCCTGACTTGTCGTTCGTGTCGACAGTCCCTGGGTCGGAGATCGCAAGCGCATGCCTTCTTCGGTGAAATGCCTGAGCCTGGTTCGATCCTGCTTGATTTCGGTAAAGACACCAGGGCGCTCACAAAGTAATTGCGCCTGTTCCTCCAGGGCGTATTGGGTGGTTTCCAGGCCGCCAATCACCATGGCATAAACGACGCCATTAATTTCAACGTCTGTTAACTTTCGACCCAGCGCCTCGTAGGTCACCTCTGTTAAAAAAGAGATCATGTCATCCTGTGGATTTTCGCGTTTTTCCTGGACTTTTTCGTGCACATATTCCTTGAAACCATCCAGCAGTTTGAACTGTTCAGCTGACTCTTCCTTTGTCAGGATGTTTCTGTGTCCCTTGCCATAGACGAATGCGGCAACCTGGGCAGTACCCCAGCGGGCTAACTGCGGTATATCTTCAACGGGAAAGCCAAGTACATTCGCAAGCACCATCTGGGGCAGTGGCCTTGCGAATTCGGAGATAAATTCAACCTCACCCCTGTCGATCCATTGATCAATCAGTTGATCAACACAGCGAGTGATCATCTCCTTGTGCCGACCAGCCCCTGGCCCGACCCAGGGATCAGTGAGTTCCTGGCGATGTGCTCGCCATAGTTCAATAGTTGGCCGCAAGGTCATCATTGAAACCATCATCGCATTCATCCGGGGTAATTCATCAGAGGGAATGTTGCGTTTTTTCATCTCGTTGATCGCAACCGACAATCCCGGTGGAAATCTCACGGGGTCACGAACAACTTTTGATATGTCCTCATATTTTGTCAGGATGAACCCGTCGTGTTCCGGTGTTGTCCCCTCGCCTGGAATTCTGTGAACCGGAGATTCGCGGTGCAGTATTTCGTAAGCCTCATACCAGTGCTCCTGCGCGCCCGCAGAGAACAGGTCAACATCGTCCAGGTTGACCGGGCATTTCATTTCACTGAGTTGATGATTTTGGGTCTTCTCGTCCATTACTGTCCCGGCTTTCAAATCGCGCAGGTTTTTGGCTCCAGGTCCAAAACCATCAGGAGTCGACCGACGCCGATGAACTGGCCAATTAACATGCCTAGCTCAACAATTTCAGGATCGTCAAACTCCCCATGCAGTCTTTCAAAAAAGGCGTCATCTATACTCTGGTGGTCAAGCGCCATTTTCTCTGCATACTCAACCGCGAGTCTTTCCCTTGTGCTGTAGCTATTGGTGTCTGCATCCAATTCAGCAATTTTTTCTTCAGTTAGATTTTCTTCTTTTTCTGTGCCCGACAGAAATCGAGTATTAAGTCAGGTAAAACAATCATTCAGCCGGGCAATTTTCAAACGCACCAACTCGATCAATTCTTCTTCAACTGCCTCACCTTTTCGGGCTTGCCGGTACCAGCTGAAAAACCCGTCAAACAGCGACTGCCGATGCGCAAAACCCCGCATCACAGAGCTATCGCCGCCAGCAGCTTCAACGGCTTGCACCTGGGCCAGCACTTCATTCGGCAATTCGTGATCCTGCTTTAGACTTATTCTGCTCATATGTATCCCCTATTCTCTCGTCTCAAAGTTGTGTATTTATACATAAATTTCCTGCCTATGACCATCGCACTACCCGGAGAGCCTGCAACGGATTACAATAACTGTATTGGGAGCCTCAATTCCAGTGAAAAACCTGTTTTTGCTAACTCAAATTACGCTTATCTGCACCAGCTCTGCACTGGCTGCATCGAGTATGTTTGGTTCAACGGACGCAGGTAGCTGTTATCAGGCCACCTTGATCCCGTTTTCGAATCAAAATGTTTTCCACTGCAACAATGCAATCAGCAATGGCGATTTGAGTAAACGTGATCTGGCCGCAACCTACTCGAACCGTGGCATCATCCACCTGCGAAACGGGCATGTTGACAATGCACTACGGGATCAGGATCGGGCTGTTCGAATCCTGCCGGACCAGCCCCAATTTCACGTCAACCGGGGCAACGCGCTTTACTATGCTCACGAATACGAAGCAGCGCTCAAGGAGTACAACATCGTCATCGAATCGAACTCTGATGGGCTGACAAACACAACCTACAACATTTCGCTGTACAACAAAGCACTCACTCAGCTCAAGTTACAACGTTTCACTGACGCGAGATCAACTCTGGAGTTGGCACTGGAGTCCGATCCCGATTCCAGGAAAATCAAAGACAAACTGGCCGATATCGCCTCATTCGGCGAGTTACCTGACGGCCGGTAATCACGGCCTTGACTGTGACTCCCCTGGACAAGGCCAACCCTTATCCACCCACTCGCCCACCTATCAGCATGACTCGAACACTAGGTCTGGGTTAAAACAATCATGTTTGCTTGTTTTCTCGGCAACCAGTCCAGTTAGCGCCAAAAAGCTACCGGACACAAAAAACAAATTTTCTGGGGAGAGAATATGAGATTCAATCGAATCCTACTTGGTGCTTTTGTCACTATCGCACCAATTTCAGTACCGCAAATCGCCACGGCAGCAGATGCTGACGCGGCGATGGAAACCGTCGTTGTGACCTCACGACGGCAGGAAGAATCCATACAAGACGTACCAATGGCTGTTACCGCATTTACCGAGGCTGACCTCGAACGCCTTGCGCCAAAAACCATTCGTGACCTGGATGCGCTGGTTCCCAATGTCAGGATCGGCATGGTAACCGCGGCACCAGGACAAGGTGCCTTGTTTATCCGCGGTCTCGGGTATGCCGATGCGGAAAATAATCAGCCGCCAGCAGTAGGCATTATTATCGATGGGATTTATCAGGGAACCAATACGGGTCAGTTAATCGATACCTTTGATATCCAGCAGATTGAAATAAACCGTGGTCCACAAGGTGTTTTGTACGGTAAGAATACCACTGGTGGCATTATCGTCGTTAAGCGAATCAAGCCAGTATTTAATGATTTTCACTACGGCGTCTCGGCAACGGTCGGCAACTATGGAGAAAAGCAGCTAAAAGCCAGGATCAATGTGCCGGTCATCGACGATTCACTGGCGTTTAAGCTGGGTGTCATCACTAAGGAGCGTGATGGATATTACAAGAACATCACCCTCGGCGGCGATGCCGGTGCGGATGACTACACAGCCATCACGTTTTCAGCTTTGTATGAGCCCAACGATTGGTTCAGCGGCCAATTTACTTATGACAATGTTGATCAATCTGGCGACATTCCACCCCAGGACCCTCGTTGGAATGGCGACAATGTGCACGTCAACGAAGCAGACTATGATGAATTTCAAGAACTGGATGTTGATTCATTCGGTCTACAATTAAGTTTTGATCTGGGTTGGGGTGAATTGGAGACAATATCAGGTTGGGTCGACTCGACTGATGTCACAGGGCAGGATTTCGACGGCTCCACCCTTGAGAGCACAGCCTCGCCTCTCGCTCAATTGCATACCCATCGTGACCGTGACTACGAACAGTTCTCACAGGAGATTAAATTATCTGGTGATCTGACAGACAGTCTCTCTTATACAGTGGGTTATTTCTATTGGGATTCGGAGTTTAGTTTCCAACAAGGAACCAATCAGGTCTTTGCGCTGCCATCGGCTGCAATTGGCTTACCGCCTGGAACGCCATGCTCGGTTGCCGGTTTACCTAGTCCCGCTCTGGATCCAACCTTATGTCAACTGCCACCCGCGTTTACCATCCAGCAAACCGCTGAGGATGTAAAATCAACAGCACTATTCGCAGCACTCAACTGGCAGGTGACAGACACACTGGAACTCAGTGTGGGCGCACGTCGGGTAGAAGAAGAGAAGGATTTCAATGCTGTCTATTTTGCCGGTCTCCCCCCGACTGATGGTCCGACCAACAAGTTTGGACTGTCCATCAATCCACCAACGGAATCAGTTGGTCCCCCTATCGTCGCAGAGTTCGGTCTTGGTGATGAATGGAGCGATACGCTCATAAAAGTCACTGCTGACTGGGTTTTTGCCCCGAACCATTCGCTTTACGCCGTTTATTCAGAAGGGTTTCAGTCTGGTGGAATCCACAATCGGTCGACGGACCCCGAGTTCGCAGTTTTTGAACCGCAATCCGTGGAATCCTGGGAACTTGGATTGAAGAATACCTTCATGGATGGTCGAGTCATCCTGAATCTTGCAGCCTTTCAAACAACGGTAGCTGACGCGCAAGCGGCGTCAGTGATTATATTACCCGCTGGACAACCACCGGGCACCAATACAATTGTTAACAATATTCCAGCAGACCGCGATATCTGGGGGTACGAGGTTGAGTTGAAAGCAAGCGTGACTGATAACGTCATGTTGATGTTTAATTATGGTAAAACCGAGGTCGATACGTCATCGTATCAGATGAATTCCCGTACCGTGGCATTTAACCCCACTGGTTCAGCCTGTAATGCTTTTGATAATCCGGGATTCTTTCCCAATGCGCCATCCAGCGACGGTAATACCTGCCCTAATGTCACATTTCCCGGTGGTGAAGCACTGTTTATTCCCGAGTTCAATATGTCTTTCACGGCAGCTTATGATCGCACATTCGGTGGCAACGACTTTCATATCAGTGTGATTGCCCGGCATCAGGACGATATGAATATCGCCGGTTCACCGCCAAACTCCTTTATCGTTGAGGGGGCCTATACCTTGCTGGACGCGAGGGTGGCCTATAACTGGAATCTGCAGAATGGCAGTACCTTTACCATCTCAGCCTACGGAAAGAACCTGACAGAAGAGGATTACAAGGAACAAATCCTGCTGCTGGGTGTTGATGGCGGTTTTCAGGGTTGGGGTGCACCGAGAACCTACTCCCTCGAGTTTGCCTACTCGCACTAACAGTGCTCGATCGATTTTCACCTTGGAAAAGTCTCCTCAGGGAGGCTTTTCTTTCTAAATTTGAAACGACCTGGCTTCCTGCCCCCTGCTTCAGGATTTCTGAGGCACTGACTGTATCGAATGACCACAAGAGCAGGATTTTGTGCTGACGATCGCGTTAATATGGGGAAAACGCTCGATCTGGAGGCAATGTGCCAACCTCACCAACCGCTGTAGTAACAGGCGTTATTACGCAAATTCGAACCACTGATATTGAAGAATCAATCGGATTTTATACTTCCCTCGGATTTAAGCTGGAATTCCGGTTTCAGGACTTCTACGCGGGGATAAAAGTGGGTGATCAACAGTTCCATCTGAAACTGGTGGATGATAAGGATCCCTCCATAGAATTTGTCTCTGAAGGGGATCACTTTCACCTGTACTTCCCGACGGACGATGTGGAGTCCAAAGCCGCAGAACTGCGTAACAAAGGCATAACTCCTCGCAACGGAATCAACACTACCGAATGGGGATCGAAGGAATTTTCCATCACTGACAACCAGGGTCATATTCTCTATTTTGCAGAAAACTCGGATTAGCGGCCCTCAATATGCAAATGATATCTGCCGCTCAAATGCCGGACATCCATGGTGATATCGAAGCAAGTCTTGCGAAAATCATCGAACATGCTGTTGCCGCAGAAAAAGAAAATGCAATATTGATTTGCTATCCCGAGTGTTTCCTTCAACGCTATGTCGTGCACAAGGACTTGACCCGCGAACTCGCAATCGACCTGTCGTCCCCTTCGTTCAAAAACATTCTGGGACAGTTTTCTTATATCAATCCTGTACTGGTTATTGGTCTCATAGAAATAGACAAACAACGATTGTTTAACACTGCTGTCGTCATCAAGAATGGTCAGGTGCTGGGTAAATACCGGAAAACCAATCTCACCACTGGTGAGCACAAGGTGTTTACCGCCGGTGACGAATTCCCGGTTTTCGAGGTTGATGGAATAAAATTCGGTATCAATATTTGTTATGACCTTAATTTTCCTGAGTGCGCTGCAAACATCGCCGCACAGGGCGCACAACTACTCGTTTGTCCCTGCAACAATATGCTGAGGCGAGACAATGCCGAGACCTGGAAATTCAAGCACAACGAAATACGCTCCCGGAGAACTGTGGAGACAGGTTTGTGGTTACTCTCCTCAGATGTCACGGGTACTAGAGATAACCGTATTTCATATGGGCCAACTGCAGTCATTGACCCAACGGGTTCTGTGGTTTCTCAATTGCCACTTGGACAGGAAGGTATACTGTTTTACCCGGCGCTGTCTTGAATCAGTCAGCGCCAGCCAGGCACCGCGGCACTGCCACCTTTACCGAGGGTTCCATTCGTCGTCATGTTGTTCATCTATCGAGTGTGATGATTGTCGGTTTTCTGGCAATGACCCTGGGCCAGCTGGTCGAGATGTTTTATATCGGCATGGTGGGCAAACTTGAACTGGCCGCCATCACATTTACTTTCCCGATCACCATGTCCCTGAACGCATTGACCCGTGGAATCGGCATTGGCGCCTCTACCCTTATCGCACAATCCATGGGCGAAGGCGATCGCTTCAAGACAAGTCTAACAATTACACATTGCTACTTGTTGGTACTCCTGTTTACCACCGCTGTTGCATTACTGGGACAAATCGGGGCCGAACATTTGTTCTCACTGCTTGGTGCGCGAGACGAAGTGCTCGCCCTTGCAAGCAGTTACGCACACATCTGGTTGATCGGCTTCCCGATGATGGGCATCGCCATGGTGTCTAACGGCTTGATACGGTCATTTGGCAACGCGACTTTCCCCGGATACATCATGACAACTGCACCTGCTGTGCAGGTAACCGTGGGTCCATTTCTTATCTTCGGTTTGTTTGGTTTTCCAGAACTCGGGCTGCAGGGAGCGGGTTGGGCATTTGTTGCCGGTACCTGCGCACAAGTATTGCTGGCCGGTTACTGGTATTTTTTCAAAGAGCGATTGTTTGTGCGTTCTCTGGGTAATTTTGTTCAATCTGCTCAACAGATTCTGGTTGTGGGCATACCCGCCGCGGCAACCAACCTGATTCAACCCGTTTCGATGGCGGTTGTTACCTGGTTGCTCGCAGGATTTGGCACAACCGTGGTCGCAGGGTTTGGCGTCGCCAGCCGCATAGAGTCAGTCGCCGGTATGGTTGTTATCGGGATCTCCACCAGCGTTGTGCCCCTGGTAGGTCAGAACTGGGGGGCGCGAAAGTTTGATCGTGTTTATGAAACCCTGGCTACCTGCTACATTGGTTGTCTTGTGTGGGGTCTTATTGCTGCAACTATCATGTGGCTTGGTGCCGGTTATTTCGTCAATTTCATCAATGATGATCCCAGTCTGGTGGAGACTGCTGTCACCTTTCTACACATTATTCCATTATCAATTGGGTTCCTGGGATTAATCACTGTTGCTACACATGCATTTAATGCCCTGCGAAAGCCTATGCCAGCGCTGCTGTTATCCGTTGCCAGGCTACTGATTGTTTATATCCCAATGGCGTTGGTTGCGAGTCACTATTTTGGCTATGTTGGTATCTTTGCTGCGACGGCGATTACCAATGTGCTGGTTGGAATCGTTGCTGTCCTTTGGAATCGACGTACACTGAAACACGAGCAGAGTTTACTCAACTGATCGACACTCATAAATGTTTAACCGTCAGAATCCAGATCCGCGACCTTAATCATCAACTTTCCAAAGTTTTCACCGGTGAACAACATGCGAAATGCCAACGGTGCATTCTCAATTCCTTCAACAATCGTTTCACGGTATTTTAGCCTGCCGTCTTTAATCCACTCACCCAATGTTCGAGCCGCTGTTTCAAATTCGTCGATCCACTCGGTGACCACAAAGAAGCGGGATTCAGGTGGGTGCTCAAGTGCACCGAGAACCATTTCGGGGGTTTTTATCTGATCATCGCTCGTTGCGTTGTAAGCCGAGATAAAACCACAAACCGGGACTCGCGCTCCTTTATTGAGTAACGGCGCCACTGCTTCGAGGATTTCACCGCCCACGTTCTCAAAATAAACATCAACACCCTCCGGACAAGCGGCTGCCAGTTTTTCCGCAAAGTCGGACTCTTTGTAATCAATACAGACATCGAATCCAAGTTCATTCACTACGTAGTCACATTTTGTCTTGCCTCCCGCGATCCCCACCGCACGGCATCCCTGAATCTTTGCTATTTGCCCAACAACGGAACCCACCGCGCCGGATGCTGCGGAGACGACGACGGTTTCACCCTCCTGCGGTTTACCGACGTTAAGCAGTCCAAAATAGGCTGTTTGACCTGGCATGCCGGTGGTGCCAACCGCAGTAGAGATTGGCGCCAGTTCAGGATCAACCTTGAACAGGCGATAATCATCCGGCTTCGCAATCGCATAGGACTGCCAGCCATACATCCCGCTCACGAGCGTACCGACAGGGTAATCAGCTACATTGGATTCAACCACCTGACACACAACACCACCGGTGATAACCTCGCCAATCTCCAGGGGTTTCGCATACGACTTGCGGTCGCTCATACGCCCACGCATATAGGGATCCAGTGAGAGCCAAAGCGTCCGCAGTAACATCTCGTTCTCGCCAGGGCTAACAACCGGGATTGATTGAACTTCAAAATTGTCATCAGTCGGCATGCCAATCGGTCTTGAGTTCAATACTATTCTGGTGTTATTTAGATCGGCCATACTTTGGTTCCTTATAGAGCGGTTGTTTTATACACCAAAACATCTGGTGCCAAGTTGGAGCTGGTTATCTGTTGTTGGCCTGCCAGTTGACCAGTAAGTCACGAGTCTGCGCCCGTTCGTCATCGTTAGTAGTGAACTGTGAAGCAGCAAAGTCCGTTACGCCGGATGCAGCTACTTCTGCCAGCTGGTCAAGCACTTTTGATTCACTACCCACTATGGCAAGTTCCCCAGGCTCGCTGACACCTTCGCGCTCAAACATTGCCTTGTAGGAAGGTAATTCACCGTACATTTTTAACGTTCGGGAAATTCTGTTTCTTACCGCGTCTTCATCTTGCGTCACACACACCGGCAAGGTTGCAATAATTCTGGGTGCCGGTCGCCCCGCATCACTCGCTGCTTCAGTTAATCGGGGTTTGATATGTTCACGAACAGTGCGCGGTCCAACCCAGGCCAGGGTTGTACCATCTGCAAGACGTCCAGCGACCTTGAGTGCCTGGGGTCCCAGGGCTGCGACAACCACAGGGGTTGGTTGATCAGGATTGAAAAAAGTTTCTGCTTCACAGGAGATCATGTCACCCTGGAATGAGACCCGACCCTCATTCAGCAGAGGAACCAGCACCGACAGGTACTCCCTTAAATGCCTGATTGGTCGATCAAACGGTAAACCCAATGATTTCATCATTGTCTCGTGAGACAAGCCAATACCCAGGGTTAACCGGTGACCGATGACATTTTGCATGGTATGCACCTGTCCGGCCAGGACCATTGGATGACGAGGGAAAGTCGGTACAATTGCCGTCCCCAGTTCAATATCTGGAACACGCAATCCAACGACTGTCAGCACGGTCATTGCATCAAGACCACCGGTTGGATGTTCTGCGAGCCAGTAACTGGAGAAACCGTCATCGAGCGCCCGCTGTGCATCTTTTGCAATTAAGTCAATGGACGCAGTCTGTACCAATCCTGTGCCGTTAATGCCTATTTTCACTATCTTCCCCTGCCGTAAACGTTTGTATGACAATCCTATAGTCGGTGGTTTCCCCAGGTCAACAGCAGCAATCCATAGCCCAAGAACAAATCGAAATATGCTAATAAGATGCCAGCTGTTCCAGCACAGCCGGGATAATCGCCTCGGCATGCTGGGCCATCAACCAGTGGCCTCCGTCCAACTCGAGTTCGCGATAGGGCCCCTTGATGTATTTGGCCTGCCCTTCGACGGCTACCCTGCCCGCCGATTCATCTTTGTTACCCCAGATAAACAATGTGGGGATATCAATCGAAGGATTCAAACTCGATGCGTCCGCCAGACTCGCACCCATCTGCCGGTACCAGTTCAGTGCTGAGGTCAGGGCTCCAGGTTCTGAAAATACCTCGCGATATTCCTGTTGCTGCTCTGGGGTCATGTCTGCATAAAGTCCCATCAACATCGCCAGATTATTAAATGTAAAAAGTGCTTCCGGCAAGTAGGGAGTTGTAAACAGGGCAAAATAACTGCTGCGGGCTTGCTGGTCCGGGTCATTCTGCAGCGCTTCACCAAAGGCAACCGGGTGTGCGATCGAAACAGCAGTCCAGGACAGAATCCGTTCCGGGTGTAGCATTACCGTATTCCAGCCTATTGCCGAACCCCAGTCATGACCGATCAGGTGAAACTTTTCCGCACCAACAGCATCCGCCATCGCTATAACATCGCTTACCAGATTGGGAACTATGTAGGCTGCCGGGTCTTCCGGTCTTGCACCTGGGCTGTAGCCACGCTGGTCAAAGGCAACAACGCGGTAACCTGCATCTGCCAGGGGCTGAATAATGGGTTCCCACATGGCCGAAGTTACAGGGAACCCGTGTAACAAGATTACCGTGGCGGCATCCTCGACTGAGTGAGTCAAGCCTGCCACACGCGCCCGAAACTCGTAGCCGTTGGCTTTGATACGAACAATACCTGTCGCCGAGTCCGCGGATAAAAGAGGCAAGGCGCTGGTTTTCTTGGTATGTGTGTAATCACGATCCAGCGACATTGATGATCCGATGCCGAAAACAATCACGATGCCCAGTACCAGGCCTGCAACAACAATTACAAGCCACTTCGCAATTTTCAACACCATTGACTTATTCCTTGTATCTAAGAACTGAAGCTAAAGCTATACCGGATCAATCTTTATCGGGCTGCTAGTTTTCCCGCAGCCATTTCGCCCTTTTTTGTAAACCACGGGAAAACATTTTCACCAGGCCGCGATCCTTCCGCCAGCGCAAGTGCAACCCGATATCCTCGACTTGAATAAATTCTTCAAAGCTACGGGCAGTCTCTGTCATCGAAGCATCCAAATCGGCAACGCCGAGAAAGAAATCATCGCCTGTGGCATTTCCTTCAACCAGTCTTCCAGCCAAGCGAAGTGAATCCATGGCAGCGGTCAGGATGCCGGGATTCCCACCGAGATTCAAGGTTTGAGAAACCATAAATGCGTTAAGCGCGGTGAGCACATGGAGCGGCTCGGACTGGGCGAAATTGGGGGGCAGATCTCCACTGCTGAAAATGCAATCATCGGTAACATTCACTTCGTCGAAGGCAGCAAAGCCCTGGCTCATATCAGCCAGAAACCCGGGACTTTCGCGATGGGTCAGCGCCACCCCTGCTGCGTTTCGATCAATCAACAACAGGGTGTTCTCGTCCGAACCTGTAACCTGCACGATAAGATGGTCAACATGCCCGGAAGCGGCGACCCAATTTTTGAACCCAGACACTGTGCGACTGTCAGTGGATTTTGCAATGACTGTTCCGGAATACTCACCGGTTTTATCCTCGGCGACCAGATAGCTCGCCCAACCGCTCTTCGGGCAAAATGGGAAGGCATAACGCATCATGCCCTGGTAACCAGCATGAAAAATCCAGGCAGGTCGGTCAGCTAACGCTCCACCAATCAGAGCAACCGCGAGGGGGTCGTGTCCGGAAACATCGTTGCTTATCCAGTTATTTTTCCAGGCCTCTTCCGTCGCCGATATCAACGGCTCGTAGAAGCTGGCTTCCAGACGGCCGAGGGTATCTAGATAATCTGTACTCATACTGAGACTCTGTAAAAAGCAATGGCAGATTGTACTACTGCTATAGCACCGTACCAAATAGCACCGTACCAACCAGTTTACTAAGGCCTAATCATCGCATGTGAACCTGATGAAACTGAATGTTAATTCAACTGAGTTTCGCACTCCATTGCACCCGGCACTTCAGACCAAAAGTACAACATTCACATAGTGATTGCAGGTGGTTAAAATAAGTGAGGTGTTCATAGTTGCGTTAGGGCATCCAACCGTTGTACATTACCGATCACCGGCATAGAAACTTTTTCGATCAAAGTTTCTGCATTAGTCGGCCAGCGTGATCTCGAGATGGAGAACAGATGGCCAAAGTTGCAGCGGTATACAAGCACTATTCGGCCCTGTTGTCTTTGGGGGTGCCGAAGTATGTGAATCTCACCCGGGGTGAGTCGTGACAGAGTCAACACTCTGGCCCCTGGCCCTCTATTTTGCATCAGTTTTGGTGATGGTCGTCATCATCCTCTCTCTTTCCTATATCATCGGCGAGAAATCTCCCATGAAACGCGCCACCGGCGAACCGTTTGAAGCTGGCGTTGTGCATATCGGCTCGGCGCAAATCCCCATCACTGTCGAGTTTTACCTGATCGCCATGTTCTTCGTCATATTCGATCTGGAGACGGTATTTATTTTCGCCTGGGCTGTTGCCTTCGACGAATTGGGTGTATTCGGTTATCTGGCGATTTCAGTATTCATTTTGGTTCTCGTCATCGCGCTGATTTACGAGTGGAAGTCCGGTGCTCTCGAATGGGGAGTCAAAACCCGAAAAGGATTGGCGCAATCCAAGGGGCTTCCTGAAGGTTTCGAATTACAGCGACTAGAGGATCAATAATGGAGTGGAGTCTCACCAAAGCCGATGAGAATATTCCCATTACAGAAGTCGACAGCGCACTCGATGAGCACCTGAAGCGTAATCTCATGGTGACAAGCCTTGAAGACATGCTGGCCTGGGGCCGAAAAAACTCAATCTGGCCCTTCAACTTCGGCTTGTCCTGTTGTTACGTCGAATTTGCGACAGCCCTGACCAGCCGCTTCGATATGTCCCGCTTCGGTTCAGAAGTTATGCGTGCAACGCCACGACAGGCTGATTTGATGATCATTACCGGGACCTGTTTTTTAAAAATGGCGCCCATCGTACAGAGACTTTATGAGCAATTGCTCGAACCCAAGTGGGTCATTTCCATGGGCTCCTGTGCCAATTCCGGTGGCATGTATGACATTTACAGTGTCGTCCAGGGAGTAGACAAATTTCTGCCGGTAGACGTCTATGTACCCGGCTGCCCACCACGTCCAGACGCTTTTTTACAGGGTCTGATGATGTTGCAGGATGCCGTCGGTAAAGAACGACGCCCCCTCAGTTGGACGATCGGCGACCAGGGTGTGATAAAACCGGAAAAAACCAGTCAGCGCGATCTAAGGAATGACGAACGAATGAAGACAACGGACTTAAGGGCGCCGGATAGTGTGTAGTTTTATATAGAAACGAGCGAGACGAACGAAAAGATGTGGTCCAGGGGAACAGCGTGTCAGCAGTAGCGGTACAAGCAGTAGATGTTGGACGGGAACTTACTGAAAAGTTTCCCAATACGTCATTTCTATCCCAAAAAACCGCGGATGATATTCCCACCTTCTGGATAACCCGAGAGTCACTCATCGACGTACTCGCGTTTCTGAAACGTGACTATGAGATGCTGTTCGATCTGTGTGGCGTCGATGAACGCATACGAGAAAACAGGGCAGGTCTACCGCCAAGTGAATTTACTGTCGTCTACCACCTTATCTCCTTCCGGTCCTGGCGCGATATCCGTCTGAAAATCGCCCTTGCCGAACCGGACCTGGATGTACCCAGCGTTATAAGAGTCTACCCCAATGCCAATTGGTATGAGCGGGAAGCCTGGGACATGTTCGGTATCACCTTTACCGACCACCCAAACCTGTTCCGGATCCTGCTTCCGCCTACCTGGGAAGGTCACGCGCTGCGCAAAGACCATCCTGCCCGGGCAACAGAACTGGAACCATTCAGGATGGACGATAAACGCCAGGACAAAGAACAGGATGCCCTGCGATTTCGACCCGAAGACTGGGGAATGAAGCGAAAAAACGATACCACGGAGTTTATGTTCCTTAACCTGGGTCCCAATCATCCTTCAGTGCATGGAGTATTTCGAATCGTTCTGCAGCTTGATGGCGAAGTTGTGGTCGATGCACTGCCGGAAATCGGCTATCACCATCGTGGTGCAGAAAAAATGGCTGAACGTCAATCCTGGCATTCGTACATTCCTTACACTGATCGTATCGACTATTTGGGCGGGGTTATGAACAACCTCCCGTATGTCATGGCGGTCGAAAAGCTTGCCGGGATCGAAGTACCCGAACGGGCCAAGGTGATTCGCATTATGATGGCCGAGGTCTTTCGAATACTGAGCCACCTGCTGTTCTACGGTACATTTCTCCAGGATGTCGGGCAGATGTCTCCTGTTTTATATATGTTTTCAGATCGTGAAAAACTCTTTCGTATTGTCGAAGCCATCACCGGAGGTCGCATGCATCCTGCCTGGTTCCGCATCGGTGGCGTTGCCCAGGATCTGCCTAAGGGCTGGGATAAAATGTTCAGGGATTTTCTCGATTGGATGCCTGCCCGACTCGTGCATTACGAAAGAATGTCAATGCGCAACAGCATCGTTAAACAGCGGACGAAACATATTGGGGTTTACACCCAGGCTGAGGCAATGGACTGGGGCATTACCGGCCCAGGCATGCGCGCCACGGGAATCGACTTCGATATGCGCCGGGATCGCCCCTATGGTGGTTATGACCAGTTTGATTTTGAAGTACCGGTGTATCACAACGGTGACTGCTTTGACCGCGCGATGATCAGGGTAGACGAAATAGTACAGAGCCTGAGCATTATCGAGCAGTGCGTCAACAACATGCCAGAAGGTCCCTATAAGTCCGACCATCGACTCACGACGCCGCCGGTAAAAGAACGCACCATGTACGATATCGAAACGCTGATCCACCACTTTCTCAATGTGAGCTGGGGACCTGTTATTCCGGCAGGTGAGTGTAGTGTGACAATTGAGGCGACGAAGGGAAATAACATGTATTACCTCACCAGCGATGGTGGAACAACATCATACCGAACGCGAATCCGAACCCCCTCTTTTCCACATTTACAACAGATACCGTTAATTAGCCGGGGATTGATGATCGCGGATCTGATCGCGATTATTGCCAGTATTGATTTCGTGATGGCGGACGTAGACCGATGATGACGTGGATCGATGATGATGTGGACCGATGATGATGTGGACCGATGATAAAGTGTCAAAAACCCAGATATAGAAGAAACGTAAATGAGTGAGGCAGTAAACAACAGTTTGATCAATGCGCTATCCGATGCAGAGATCAGTGAGATTGAAGCCGAGATCAGCCATCTGCCTGACCGGCGTTCCGCTGCTATTGATGCACTTAAAATCGTTCAAAGGCACAGAGGCTGGGTATCGGACAGCAGTCTGTCGAGCATTGCAAAATTGTTGGGGATGTCAGAAGCTGAACTGGACGGCATTGCAACCTTTTATAATCTTATCTATCGCAAGCCTGTCGGAGACAAGGTTATTTTGTATTGCGACAGCGTCACCTGCTGGATTATGGGGGGAGACAATTTATCCAGGAAGATCAAATCCAAACTGAATATCGAATACGGTGAAACCACAGCGGACAACAAATATACCTTGCTGCCGGTGACCTGTCTTGGAGACTGCGATCATGCCCCGGCAATGATGGTCGGTGATGAATTGCATCATGACCTGACGGAACAGAGCATCGATAGCTTGTTCAGCGATGCAAGTGACGATACGTCTAACAATCCAATCGGGGGCGAGACATCAAATGACTGAAACGCCGTTAACCCGTAACATAGCCCCAGACAAAGGTCCCACGGACCTCGCTGCCTATGAAGCTAATGGCGGTTATGACGCGGTTCGAAAGTCTGTCGGCCAGTCAACACCGGATGATGTGCTTGAAATTATCAAGGACTCCAATCTACGAGGCAGAGGTGGCGCAGGTTTTCCTACCGGGATGAAATGGAGCTTCGTACCAAAACCTGACCCAGTGCAATCTCCCGGACATCGTTACCTGGTGGCGAATGCAGACGAAATGGAACCCGGTACCTTCAAAGACAGATTGCTTATGGAATTTGATCCGCATCAATTGATAGAAGGTATGGTGCTGTCGGCCTACACCCTCTCGGCAGATGTGGGTTATATCTTTATCCGCGATGAATATCATGTTGCCATCAAACGCCTGCGGGATGCCATCAAGGAAGCTGAAAACAAGAATTTACTCGGTGACCGGATCCTTGGATCGGACTTTAACTTTCACCTTTATGTCCATATTAGTGCCGGTCGTTATATCTGCGGCGAAGAAACCGCGTTACTGAACTCTTTGGAAGGTAAGCGGGCAACGCCGCGCGCCAAGCCTCCATTTCCACAAGTGAGTGGTCTCTGGGGACGACCGACGATTGTTAATAATGTAGAGACCCTTTGCAATATTCCCCACATCATCGCAAACGGTCCTGACTGGTTTAAGTCCCTGGGCCTGGGCAGTGACGGCGGCACTAAATTATTCGGTGCCAGTGGTCGGGTAAAGAATCCTGGTTGCTGGGAACTGCCCATGGGCACCACCATCCGGGAAATCCTAGAAGAACGTGCCGGTGGCATGAAAGATGGCTATGGGCTGAAGGGCTTTCTACCTGGTGGCGCATCGACAGATTTCCTGGTCGCAGAGCATCTTGATTTACCGATGGAATACGAATCCATCATGAAGGCCGGTAGCCGCATGGGTACGGGCACGATGATTATTCTGGACGACAGAACCTGTCCTGTTGGCATGATCGCGAACCTGGAGAAGTTTTTTGCCCGGGAGTCCTGCGGCTTTTGTACGCCCTGCAGAGAAGGTTTACCCTGGGTTCAGCAAATACTCGATGGCATTGAGGCGGGTGAAGGTAGCCTCAGGGATATTGAGATACTGGAACGACAGTCACAGTTTATTGGCGCTATTGGTAACACCCACTGCGCCCACGCACCAGGGGCGATGGAACCCCTGGTCAGCGGTTTGAAATATTTCCGCGACGACTTTATAAGTCATATCGAAAACAAACAATGTCAATATGCAGTCGGAGGGGCCTGATGCCAACGATCAAGGTTGATGGGCAAGATCTCGAAGTCAAGGCAGGTGTAAACCTCCTCGAAGCCCTGCTATCAGCCGGTATTGACCTCCCCTATTTTTGCTGGCATCCAGCCATGGGCAGCGTTGGCGCCTGTCGTCAATGTGCTGTCGTTCAGTACGCCAACGACGAGGATACCCGTGGGCGCATCGTGATGGGCTGTATGACGCCGGTTACAGAGGGTGCGATGTTTTCTGTACAGACCGAAAATGCTGTGATGTTCAGGGACTCGGTGATTGAAAACCTGATGCTGAACCACCCCCACGACTGCCCTGTCTGTGAGGAAGGCGGGGAATGTCATCTGCAGGACATGACCGTGATGGTTGGGCATAGCAGTCGTCGCTATGAGGGCAAGAAAACCACCTTCAACAATCAGTACCTGGGCCCATTCATCGGTCACGAAATGAACCGTTGCATCACCTGTTATCGCTGCGTGCGCTACTACCAGGATTATTCCGGCGGGCATGACCTCAGCGCATTTGCCTCAAGAGACCGGGTCTTTTTTGGCCGCTCTGACGATGGCGTTCTGGAGAACGAGTTTGCGGGGAACCTTGTTGAGGTTTGCCCGACTGGAGTATTTACCGATAAAACTCTATCGAAGCACTACACCCGCAAGTGTGATTTACAATCCGCACCTACTGTTTGCACTGGCTGTGCGCTCGGGTGCAATACATATACCTCAGAACGATATGGCCAAATACGCCGGGTCCATAACCGATATCATCACGAGGTCAACGGATACTTCCTCTGTGATCGTGGCAGGTTCGGTGCTGGCTACGTCAGCTCCAACCGGCGTATTCCCCAGTCCGGGATTCGAAATGCCGGGGGTTTATACGACCCGGTAAATCTCGAAGCAGCGATATCGAAAATAACGGAAATGATCTCTTCCAGCGCCAAAATCGTCGGTATCGGCTCACCCCGGGCCAGCCTGGAAGCAAACCATGCACTTAGGGACCTGGTGGGAAGCGAAAATTATTGCAACGGGATGACCGACACTGACCGTGAGCTACACGGAATTATCCTCGACGCTCTAAGCAGTGACCTGGTTACACCAACGCTGGCTGATATCGAAGATTATGATGCGATTCTGGTACTGGGTGAAGACGTGACCAATCATGCCCCAAGACTGGCCCTGTCCATACGCCAGGCAACGCGAAATCGAAGCGCTGAAATGGCCGATGCCACGCAGATTGCACTCTGGCATGACGCGGCGGTCAGGGAGCTGGCGCAGCATGATCGCAGCTCCCTGATAGTAGCGACACCGGTGGAAGACAGACTGGATGAAGTTGCGAGTCAGGTACTGCGACTCAAACCATCAGATATTTCGCAATTGGGATTTGATATTGCTGAAAGCCTCTCGAACAGCAGCCTCTCAGACAGCAACAGCAGCGAGACATCGGCGGAGACTGCGTCCATCGTGACGGCCCTGACAAATGCCAAACGCCCTTTGATTGTCTCAGGCACCAGTCTCCAGAATGCCAATATTATGAAAGCCGCCGTCAACGTCGCGCTGGCGTTAAAGACAAATAACCCTGAAACAGGACTCTTTTTATGTGCCAGCGAATGCAACAGTGTCGGAGTTGCAATACTCGACAATCAAGGCTCACTCACAGGGCTACTTGCGTCTGAACCCGACATGGTTGTTCTGCTGGAGAATGATCTAGCCCCCAGACTGGGCCAGGGCTTCGAAAGCCAAGTCTCAAAAATAGCAAACCTCGTGGTCATCGATCATCTGGACAATGCATCAACTTCTGCTTCCCATATTGTTTTACCCGCTGCAACATTTGCTGAGGCCGAGGGCACTTATGTCAACAACGAAGGCCGGGCACAACGCTCCATGGCGGTTTATAAACCCAAAGGAGATATTCAGGCCAGTTACCATTTAATGGATGCTATCCAGCTTGGTGCGAAAGGAGTCATAAACGACGGGGCGAGTACTGAACTGAGATCGTCAACAGAAATACGCCACGACCTGGTGAATCAACACCCTGTACTTCGCGGCATTATTGACGCCGCACCGGAAGCCGACTTTCGAATCGAAGGCAGTAAGTCTTCGCGTATGACCCATCGAGCGAGTGGTCGTACCGCAATGCTGGCAAATATTTCAGTACACGAACCAAAACAGCCGGTGGATAGTGAATCCGCGATGGCGTTCACCATGGAAGGTGTTCAGCAACAAACCCCGGCAAGCTTGCGGGCATACACCTGGTCACCGGGCTGGAATTCAAACCAGTCAATCCACAAGTTTCAAAGCGAGATTGGTGGTTCTGATACCGGCGGGGACACAGGTGTCATATTGATTGCACCCAATGAGAGCTTAACACCCTATACAATCGGTCAGATCGACCGGGGCACCCTCGTTGCCAAACTTCATATATTTGGCAGCGACGAATTGTCCGCAAATTCCGAAGAACTGTCGCAGTTAATTCCCAGGCCATATATCCGCCTGAGCTCATTGAACGCGAACGCGTTGGGTGTCAGCAATGGCGACGGCGTCAGCTGTCAAACCCAGGGGGGCGAATTGCAAATGGCTGTCATTGTTGATGACAATCTACCGGTCGATTGCATGGTGTACCCACGAATCCCGGCAACCGCACAACTAAATGGCATTGAGTCGATCGAACTCTCAAAGATAACGGAATGGGTGAGCGACCTGAATCCGCTTTCTCCGAAACTAATCACTACAGATAGGACTTCCTGATGGAAGAACTCATTATCTATCTGGTTATCTACGGTACCTTATTGGGTGCATTTGCAGTTGCTGCCGTTTTGGTCTGGTTTGAACGCCGCCTGCTGGGCATCTGGCAGGATCGCCTGGGTCCAAATCGTGTCGGCCCTTTCGGTATTGGCCTTGCTCTGGCTGATGTCATCAAACTATTGGCAAAGGAAGACTGGGTTCCACCCTTCGCAGACAAATTTGTGTTTACATTTGCACCCACGGCAATTGTGATGGCAATGCTCCTGGGTTTCGCGGTTGTGCCTTACACTGCTGAACTGCATATTGCTGACCTGAATATTGGCCTGTTGTTCTTCCTGGGCATGACTTCCCTGGCAGTTTACAGTGTCCTGTTGGGTGGTCTGGCATCGAACAACAAGTACGCCTTGATCGGTGGGCTTCGTTCTGCCGCACAAATGGTGAGCTACGAAGTATTTATGGGCTTGTCACTGATGGGTGTTGTCATGATCAGCGGCTCCTTCAGCCTCGTCGACATCGTCAATACCCAGGCGGAACACGGCTGGTTCGTCATCAGCCAGTTCCTGGGATTTATTGTCTTTCTCATTGCCGGGATCGCAGAGAGTCATCGTTTACCGTTCGACCTGCCGGAAGCAGAACACGAGCTCATTGCAGGTTTCCACACCGAGTACTCCGGCATGAAATTCGGCATGTTCATGCTGGGAGAGTACCTGGGCCTGTTACTCATTTCTTCGATGATCATTACCATCTTCTTCGGAGGCTGGCTGGGGCCTGATTTTCTTCCCGGTTTTTTCTGGTTCGGGTTTATTCTGCTGCGCGCCGGTATTCCACGGCCCAGATACGACCAGCTCATGTCGTTTGGCTGGAAGGTGATGTTACCCCTGACCCTGGTAAACCTGCTAGTCACAGGCGCGGTGATTTTATGGCTGTGAAACATTTCATTATGGGATTATTGTGGAGTTAGCGTCGTGAACAAGATGATAGATATCGTCTGGAGCCAGATCGACACCCTCTACCAGGTGTTGAAGCATACATTTACTCCCGCCGATACCGTGCAGTACCCGGAGGAAATGCCTTACCTTGCACCACGTTACCGGGGTCGTATTGTGCTGACCCGGGATCCGGACGGTAATGAGCGTTGCGTGGCTTGTAACCTGTGCGCTGTTGCTTCTTGCCCGGTTGACTGTATTGCGTTGCAGAAGACCGAGGACGAGGACGGTCGCTGGTACCCTGAATTCTTCAGGATTAACTTCTCTCGCTGCGTAATGTGCGGCATGTGTGAAGAGGCGTGCCCCACCTATTCGATCCAACTGACACCTGATTTCGAAATGTGCGAATACGATCGACAGAATATGGTCTACGAAAAAGAACATTTGCTGATTGATGGGCAAGGTAAGTACCCGGGATACAGTTTTTACAATGTAGCCGGTAAATCGATTAAGGACAAAGACAAGGGCGAAGCGCTCAACGAAGCACCGCCCATAGATGTAAGGAGCCTTCTGCCCTGACGGGTAGACTGGGATTTTATGCTCGAACTTGGACTTTTTTATACAGCGGCTACCATCTCACTGATCTCAACCATACTGTCAGTGACCCGATACAATGCCGCCCATGCGTTGATCTACCTGATCATCTCGTTACTGGGTTCTGCAATTATCTTTTATCTCGTTGGGGCCCCGTTCGCCGCAGCGCTCGAGATACTGATCTACGCGGGTGCCATTATGGTGCTGTTCGTTTTCGTCATCATGATGTTAAACCTGGGAGAGACAGGAGATGACCTGGAGCATCGCTGGCTTCAACCGGGCATGTGGATTTTTCCATCGATTCTCTGTCTCGCCCTGCTCGGCGAAATGATCTATATCCTGTCTTCCGGCGACCGACTGCTTGGCGGTCAGGTGATTGGACCCAAGACCGTGGGTATTGAATTGTTTGGTCCTTATGTGCTGGCGGTAGAGATTGCCTCCATGTTGTTACTTGCAGGTCTTGTGGGCGCTTATCACCTGGGGCGCAGGTACCTGTTTGAAGCCAGGCCTAGTGAAGGGGGGCAGTCATCATGACAGAAGCCGTCGTTATACCCCTCGAGCACGGTTTATTGCTGGCCGCAGTTTTATTCGCCATCGGCCTCGGTGGCGTGATGGTTCGTCGTAATATCATCCTGATTCTAATGTCCCTTGAAATCATGCTGAACGCCTGTGCACTGGCTTTTGTGCTTGCAGGCGCTCGCTGGGGACAGGCGGACGGTCAGATCATGTTCATGCTGATCCTGAGTATCGCGGCTGCAGAAGTCGCGGTGGGACTGGGCTTGCTGCTGCAGGTTCACCGTCGATTCGGCACTTTGGATATAGACCGTGCCAACAGGATGAGGGGTTAACCATGGCAGATCTTGTCTATCTGATCCCACTTTCACCCCTGCTCGGTTTTGTAATCCTGTTCTGCACCCTGGGTAACTTGCCAAAGAAAATGGTTGCACTCGTGGGTGTAGGTTCCATTGGGTTGTCCGCCTTTATCGTCATGTTAGTCGGATTCGAATTTCTGCTACAGAGAGATCCCAGCCCATACACGGTAATCCTTTACACCTGGATGAACGTCGGGGGCTTTGTCCCGAAAGTCAGTTTCTTTATCGATGGCCTGTCACTGATTATGATGTTTGTGATCACAGGGGTCGGGCTCCTGATCCATATATATTCTTCACTGTTTATGCTGGATGACAAGGACTACAGCCGCTTCTTCAGCTACATGAATCTTTTTGTCTCGGCTATGCTGGTTCTGGTTCTTGCCGACAATCTTCTGCTGCTATTTGTCGGCTGGGAAGGCGTCGGACTATGCAGCTACCTGCTGGTAGGTTTCTGGCATGAGGATTCCAGTAACGGTTCTGCTGCGCGCAAGGCATTCGTGGTCACGCGTATCGGCGACACATTTATGGCACTCGGCATGTTCCTGCTGTTCCTGCATCTCGGCACGCTGGATATTCAACCCATGGTGCAAAAAGCGGCAATGACCTGGCAGGTTGGCGATTCGATGGTCACCATTGCCTGCCTGTTATTGGTCGGTGGCGCAGTGGGCAAGTCTGCACAACTGCCCCTGCAAACATGGCTTCCGGACGCCATGGCAGGCCCAACACCTGTGAGTGCGTTGATACACGCGGCCACCATGGTCACCGCCGGTGTCTACCTTATCGCCCGAACCCACGAATTGTTTCTTCTGTCACCGACTGCGATGCTGGTGGTCGCAACGATTGGTACCGTCACATTATTAATGGCAGCGTTTACTGCCATGACCCAAACCGATATTAAACGTATCCTGGCTTATTCCACCATCAGCCAGATTGGTTATATGTTCCTGGCCCTTGGAGTCGGTGCCTGGTCTTCCGGTATTTTTCACCTGATGACCCATGCATTTTTCAAAGCCCTGCTGTTTCTTGGCGCCGGGGCGGTTATCTACAGCCTGCATCATGAACATAATATTTTCCGTATGGGTGGGTTGCGTAAAAAGCTGCCTGTGGCCTTCTGGAGTTTCATCATCGGCAGTTCGGCGCTGGCAGCACTGCCATTTACTTCCGGTTTTTACTCGAAAGACGCAATCCTGCTCTCCGCCTACCACCATGGGGAGTTCGGACTCTTATTCTGGGCTGGCGGGTTGCTGGGTGCACTCCTCACCGCAATCTATAGCTTCAGGCTGGTGTTCATCGTTTTCTTTGGTGAAGAAAAGACCCAGGCAGAAGCGCCTGCTGGCTGGGGCATGGCAGGCCCGCTTGTCATCTTGTGCGTACTCGCTCTTATCGGCGGCTGGTTCCAGATACCGGTGACGGCGGTTTTCCCACTTGCAGACGCTATCGATCACAGTGGCGCCATCGCGATAATTACTCCCGCGGTACCCATTGTGGGTGTCCTGATTGCTTACCTGATTTTCTTACGACACAGCATCAGCATCACTCCCTGGACCGAATCCGCTCTTGGCACAAACCTCAATAAATTCTGGTTCAGCCATTGGGCCATGGACTGGTTGTATGACACCTTGTTTGTCAAACCCTATGTCTTTGTGACCCGTATCAATAAAAAAGACATCGTCGATTGGATCTATAACTTCACTGCCGAGGTAACCTGGTTTATTCATGACTTCTCCACCACCAGCCAGACAGGCCAGCTAAGAACCTATGCCGCAGTCATGGTCGCAGGTCTCGTCCTTATTATTGCGATCTTTCTCGGAGTAATTCTGGCATGACAGCAATAACGGTTATGTTCGTTCTGTTCATCGGCGGCATGGTTGCCTGGCTGTCTGAACGTTTGAATAAAGACTGGCCGCGGTGGGTTTCAATCGGTACCTGTGTGCTGGCGGGTCTGATAATAGCGCCGCTTTACATAAACACACCCGAGATTCATTCGTCCCTGGGGGGTACACCCTCGGTGTGGATCGAAATAGTTGAATACGACTGGATTCCGCGGTTTGGTATCACCCTGCTGTTCGCACTGGATGGCCTGAGTTTGATCATGATTAGCCTGACAGTGTTCCTGGGGTTTGTCGCTGTGATCTCATCCTGGAATGAAATATCCGAGCGAAGTGGCTTTTTTCAATTTAACCTGCTGTGGACTCTGGTCGGGGTGGTCGGGGTGTTTACCAGTCTCGATCTTTTCCTGTTTTTCTTTTTCTGGGAAGTCATGTTGATCCCCATGTACTTTCTGATCGCGATCTGGGGGCATGAAAACAAGGCCTACGCTTCCATGAAGTTCTTCCTGTTCACCCAGGTTAGCGGTCTCTTGATGCTGATCTCAATACTGGCGCTGGTATTAACCAATGCGCACGCATCAGGCGTAGTGACATTCAGCTATTTCGACCTACTGGGGCATGAGTTACCCACCGATTTCAGCTACTGGATAATGTGGGGATTTTTTATCGCCTTTGTGGTCAAGCTCCCTGCATTCCCCTTCCATCCCTGGCTCCCGGATGCACATACCCAGGCGCCAACCGCAGCCAGTGTTTTGTTGGCAGGGATTTTGTTGAAAACCGGCGCTTACGGGCTGATTCGATTTACCGTCCCCCTGTTTCCGGAGGCTGCCGCAGAAATCGCAAATTTCGCCATGACACTGGGTGCAATCAGCATCGTCTACGGCGCCCTGTTGGCATTTGCGCAGACTGATTTTAAGCGCCTGGTGGCCTACAGCAGCGTCAGTCATATGGGATTTGTACTTGTCGGTGTCTATGCCTGGAATGAAATTGCGCTACAGGGAGCTGTGATGCAGATGATTGCCCACGGATTCTCAACCGCCGCCCTGTTTATGATGGCGGGCGCGCTGCAACATCGGCTACACACCCGGGATATGAGAGAGATGGGTGGCTTATGGCAGGACATGCCGCGCATGGGCGCGATCGCCATGTTCTTTATCGTCGCTTCCCTGGGTATGCCGGGACTCGGTAACTTCGTTGGTGAATTCCTGGTGTTACTGGGCGCATTCCAGGTCAATATTACCGTCACCGTCATTGCTGCCCTGGGACTTATTACCGGTGCGATTTATTCCCTGATTGCCATGCAGCGAGTATTCCAGGGGGAAGCAAAACCCGATCGGCAACTGACTGACTTCGGGGCACGAGAAATGGTGGCGATGATACCCATGATGATCGGATTGATCTGGCTTGGTGTTTATCCACAAACGATATTCGACCTGGTTGACCCGGCCCTGTCCAGCTTGCATGCACTGACGACCCAGAGTCCTGATCAGTGGATAGGTAGCTTGCGATGAGTACATATTATGACTAGCGTGGATTTGCTTTTACTGTCGCCCATCATCACTTTGAGCATTGTGATTCTGGTGGTGATGATGGTGATCGCCTTCGCCAGGAACCTGGCCCTGACTTGCGGGTTATCCGCGTTGGGATTGCTGCTGACCCTGGCATCAATTGTCTGGGTCAATACCAATATGGCCGCAGGCAATGTGACACCACTGATTATCGTTGATTACTATGGCCTGGCGTTCTCCGGGCTTGTGGTCAGCGGTAGCTTCTTCATCTGTCTGATTTCGTACAGTTACAGTGCTCAAAGGGGCGAAAAACAGGACGAATTTTTCCTGCTGCTACTGTTGGCAACCCTGGGTGGATTGGTGCTGGCCCACAGCGCTCATTTTGCAACGTTCGTCCTGGGATTGGAGTTATTAGGGATTTCAATCTACGCCCTGATTTCTTATCCCAGTCGAGGGCTCTTTAGTCTGGAAGCCGCACTGAAATACCTGATTTTGTCCGGTGTCTCCTCAGCCATCATCCTGTTTGGCATTGCCCTGCTCTACGCTGTCCTTGGCACCATGTCGTTTACTGAGATGGCAACCAACCATTACCAGGAATCAGGACTCGACCGCCTCTTTATTCTCGTCGGGTGCGGTATGATCCTTGGTGGCCTCAGTTTTAAACTGTCACTGGCACCGTTTCATATGTGGACACCGGATGTTTATGAAGGCGCCCCGGCTCCTGTCACCGCATTTCTGGCAACTGTTTCAAAAGGTGCCATATTCGCAGTGCTGATGCGGTTCTTTATCATGGTTGATAGTTATCAGTACGAGACCATTATCAATGGTCTGTTCTGGCTCTCCCTGATCTCAATCATTGTCGGCAACCTGCTGGCACTCATGCAGAATAGTATTAAAAGAATGTTGGCATATTCTTCTATCGCCCAAATGGGATATTTGATGGTTGCCTTTATTGCCGCAAGCGCTATTGGCGGCAAGCAGCTCGCCATCGAAGCTTCTGCTTTTTTCCTCATTGCTTACTTTTTGACGACTATCGGCGCCTTTGGTGTAATCACCATCATGTCCTCTGGCGATGCGGATCACGATACAGATACACTGGAAAAATATGAAGGCATGTTCTGGCAAAGGCCACTGTTGGCGAGTTTCTTCACTGCTATGCTCCTGTCGCTGGCAGGGATACCATTAACAGCCGGTTTTATCGGTAAATTCTATATCATCGCTGCTGGTGTTGGGAGCGAGCTTTGGACACTGCTTATCGCGGTAGTGGTTGGTAGCGGCATTGGTCTTTTTTATTACCTTAGAGTTATCTTTACGATGACAAAACAGTCAACAATGACAGAGATTGCCGTGCCCATCACCGGGGGATGGGCATTGGCTGCGGTAACCCTGTCTTTGCTGGTACTGGGTGTCTACCCTACCCCCGTGATTGAGTGGGTCAGCCAAATGGCGCACTCTATCTTGTAGTTACGGATAACAAACAGCACATAATAAAAAGGATCTGACAACACGATAGGAGACAAATATGTTGCAATCTGTTGAACTGAAAGACTACATGACACATGCGGTGACTGTCACAGCAGAAATGACAGTATATGAAGCGGCCCATACCATCCTGGAAAATAAAATATCTGGCGTGGCCGTCGTCGACGATGACTATCATCTTATTGGTATGGTTTCTGAACTTGACTGCCTCAGGGTAATCCTTGACAGTGCCTACAACGACGAGGAGTTCGGCGCCGCAACCGTGGCAGATGTCATGACCAGGGAGTGCGAAACCCAAACACCCCATGATGATATCGTCGATGTCGCTGCCTCGATGCTGGATCACAAGCACCGCCGCCGCCCCGTGATCCAGGAGGATGGTCGCCTGGTGGGCCAGGTGACCTGTCGCCAGATTCTGAAGGTCATTGGCAAAGATGGCCTGAAGGACCGGAAGAAGCTTAAGAAGCGATAGGAAACGACTGGGTTGGTCCAAAATGGCCATTGCTCGCAAGATAGGTAGTATCCAACTCTAGTCACGGACGGTAAGAGATCATGTTTGAATTCCTGTGGGCTGTATTCATCCTCGGCCTTCCGGTCGCATTCATGAGTTGGTACCTGATGTACCGCTTATACCAATCAGGACGAGTCGCTAAAGGCGCAAGCTTCGCGAGAGTCAAAAGTGCTTTCGGCAACATCAATGGCAAGAACAAGGGTAAGAACGGCGAGAAAAAAGACGGCAACAAGCCAGACGATGTCCCGGAGTTGAATTTCGCCGAGCGAAGATGGGTAAAGTTTGGCGGCGGTTTCTACGGTGTGACAGCCCTGGTGACCTGGATTATTATCGAACACGGGGAAGGCTTGAGTTTCATAGGCAACTTTCCCGGTTTCGCAGAAATGTTCAATGATGGTATCGTCAATTTCATCATTGCCTTTCTGGTGAATCAATTCCAGAACTTTATTGCAGCACTACTCTGGCTCTTTTACTGGTTAGAAGAAGGACGCTCACTATTGATCTGGATCGGCGTGCCCTATATCGCCTACCTCGCTGGTGTTTTCGTTGCTGGCAAATCGCGGAATGAACTGGTTCAGTTGTGGAATAACCGCAGGATACCAGGCACAAAATCTTCAAAGGAGGGCTCTTTGACTGACAAAGACCATTAGGCAGATAGGAAATGTTGCGTTCCAATGGACAGGTTATTTGAGTAACTGAAATGGCGCAAATCTCGCTGCTTTCTTATCAAAAGTCACAGTAACCTCACAGCCGCCAGCCTGGTTGATTCTGGCCAGCAGATGATCAGGAAAATCTGCGTTTGAATGCTTGTAGTCATTCAAAGCTCGCCAAACCACGTCTGGTTCCATCACATCCAGCTGTGCGACCTGCAACAATTGTTCAATGACGTCAGTGATCTGTTCTCGAGTTTGGTTGTAATTACTCTCCAGCACCCAGGCGAGTTCGCACAATACAATTTGACCGATAAAACCAGGGTTATCGTCTGTGCAATAGCGCTCAATAAATGAAGTTGCCTGCGTAGCCTGTTTACGATCATCTTGCACCAGGTACCGTATCAACACATTTGTGTCCAGGCCGATCAACGGCCCCCGCCTCTAGCTTTTACTGTCGCTTTCATTTGATCAATGCTCACAGGCTTGTCAGGTTTGGTGACCAGACCCTTAAGACTCTTGATGTTTCGAGTAACAGGTGAAAATTTTACAACATTGTCTTCGTCGATTAAGAAATTGATTTTGTCACCAGTTTGCAAATCCAGTCTACGCCTGATCTCTACGGGAATTGTAATCTGCCCTTTGCCGGTAATCGTTGCTGTAGACATTGTATAGCCTATTACACATAATTTACCAAAAAGTATATCCCTTACATATAGGTAACGCAATTCCGGGAACCGAATTCGATCTTGATCGCCTGAACAGATGTGTCGGTGCGCAATCCCTCGCGAGACTATATGATAGATTGCACGTTCATATGCTGCGGTTTCTGGACAGGGATGTCCGGGACAAATTGATAATTCGGATTCTCCCTCGCATTTCGCCGAATCTCCAGCAACTCCCGCCAGGTAGCCACAAGCCCGTGTGTCACCGGTGGCAGGTCATGCGCTATTACCTTGCGCAATTTCGGCAGATTGTAAAACGGCACCGCCGGATACATATGGTGCTCCAGGTGGTATTGCATGTTCCAGTAATAAAATGCTGGCAACCATGAGCAGGTAAATGTCCGGGAATTTAGGCGAAAGTCAGTGACATCAGAATTCAGACCAAAGTGCTGTGGCACACCGCAGAGAAAGCCCAGCCAACTGCAATAAAAACTCCCGAAAGTGAAAGCAACGATCAGAAACCAGTGACCGGACAATATGAATATCAGCGCCAGGACCAGGTGACCAAGCAGGAGTGTTCGAGCCCAGTTGCGATGTCTGCGCCTCAATCGCGGTTCCGATTCCGGTAGCACATGATTGTACCAAACACCTTCAATACGCCCGTTTGCGTGGCGCCATACCTGCTTTAGTTTTTCCCGGCTAGCCAGTGGATTCCAGGCCAAAAGGCTGGCCCAGAATGTCCAGCGCCTGAAACTGAACTTGATAGGTAACTGCACTTCACCATCATATTTTTCATTACAGGTTGTCTGGTGATGCCTGGCGTGACTTTGCTGGTACCACAGGTAGTCAGACCAGCTGATAAACGCATAAACCTTCTCGAAGAATTCATTCAGGGCTCTCGACTTAAACACGGTTCGATGCTGCAATTCGTGAATAGCAATCAAGCCGGTGAATGGGCCCATTGTGCCGTGGACAAACAAGGCGACCAGCAGGAGGGGTAGCGACCAGTACCAGTTTTCTATGCTGACTGCCTGGAAAACGAAATACGTTAACACGCCTGTCGTAAAAAAGACCCCAAGATGGGAACCTGTTTGTAGCCAGCCGCGAAAATCATTCCTTTGCATAAGCTCAGACAACACTACTTTATCAATTGGACTGCGATACCAATCGATTTTTGCTTCAACGTCAAACGTGCGGCTCATTGTTCTTGGCTCAATACTGTTGACTCCCTGGCGAAGATCAATCCGGCTGATCCATAATTGCCTTGTGCATGCGCTGAACCGAATCCTGCCACCGCGCCAGTTCCGCTTCACCCATATCGATGCCGGGTGGCGCCATCTGGTCAAAGTGCTGAAAGTGATCTTGCCCCCGCACTAACATGGCGGTGTCTTTCAACTTAGTCTGGGTCACGTGGGTGGCTATAAATCGAATCACCATACCGATGCGACGATCATCACTCTTATTCGGGTCCGAACCATGCACCACCCGAACATGATGCAATGACATCTGCCCGGCTTTCAGGGGTGCCAGTACAGTGTCCTGGGGGTCGATCACCTGGGTCAATCGTTGACCGCGGGTCAGCAGATTGTCATCCGCCCAGGTTTCTTCATGAGTCAGGGACTGCATATGGCTGCCCGGTAAGAATCGCATCGGACCGGTCAGTTCACCGGCATCTGTCAATGCCAGCCAGGCAGTAACGACATCAAAGGGGAGCAAGCCCCAGTACTCACTGTCCTGATGCATCGTCACCTGCTTCATCTCAGCTGGTTCCTTGATGAACCAGTTCAGGCTCCAGATATGGAAGTTCGGCCCCAACACATCTTCTACCGCATCAAGAATACGAGCGTCGGTGACAACCTTAAACGCCCAATCGGAGATCAGATGCATGTTGGTTTTGAACCTGTCACCGTGACGGCTTTCAAACGCTTCGAACTCTGTGCGATGAGCCTGGGTCTCCTGCTCGGTAAACACATCGATGGGCGACAGAAAGCCCTCTGCATTAAATTTCTGAACCTGGATGGTGCTCAATGACTTCGACATTTGCTAGCCGCCCTTATGCTTCATCATAACAGTCATAACAGTGCCCAGCTTTATCAAGGTCTTGACCACGTGCGAATAGTTCCTCGACGGACCTGAAGGTGGCGGACAGCCGACCTATCTGCTCCACCGGTGAACCCAGAACAACCCATCACCGCAACTGGGCCACCCTGAGTTGAAATTGCAGACATTTACGCCTCCAAGACAGTTTGATATGCCGTTACTGTATATCGAACACTCGCCTTGTGGCAACGCCAGTGTTAGTCCTGCTGCAAGCCTGGCTCTAACTGCGACCGAACAAAAAAACTAAGTCACTTCGACTGGAACAGACAGTTTCACAATCGAGAGCTTCTATGAGGGCAAAAAGGAATGTACCGCGCGCATCATCTTTTCAAGATACTTACCAGAATGTTCTTGTGGCGTATCACCCATGCTGACCATGATGAGATTGTGATTGGGGACAACTATCATCACCTTACCCCGCGCACCCAGGGCTATAAAGACATTGGTTGCTGCATAGTCAAACCAGCGACCACTGCTTCCGGAACCGCTTTTGCCACCTGTTGTTCTCCAGGTACCTTGCTCGCTATTGAGCCACCACAAGTAACCGTAAGCTCCATTGGCTTCTGGATAGGTCGGCGCTAGCGCTTCTTCTACAAATTCAGTCGCCATAACTTGTTGGCCGTTCCAGTTTCCTTTGTTGAGCCACAATAAACCGAGTCTGGCGATGTCGCGATGGGTGGACTCGATTACGGGCATAGGACCCTGGCTACCAATTTGAATCCAACCTTTATCATTGCAGGGCCAATCAAAACTGAGTTGTAACGGCTGTTTCAAAAACTCGTCGTAAAATGCAGCCGGAGTTCGACCGCTTGCCAGCCAGATAATGCCCGTGAGGGAGTTGAGGATAAAGTTACTATTGTACTCCCACCAGCTGCCAGCGGGTTCTCGACTCGCCGTCATATTCAATAAATGGCGAATTTCAGCGTCAGCTGCTATCTCTGGATGATGTACAGGCAGCCAGTCATCAATGCGGTCATTAACATTAAGAAACCCATGCTGTTGGGCAATACCAATCAAGCTTGCGCCAAATCCTTTGGTGATCGAAAATATCTTGTTGGTCGCCCGGGCATCCCTCTTATACTTCTCATAAACCACGACGCCATCTTTCACAATCAATACACCATAACGTTTGTCAATAGAGAAAATTTCGTCACACGCCAGTGCCACTTTTTCAGGATCCAGGCCGTAAGCTTCCGGTGTTGAAACTTGCCAATCATTAGCGGGAAATACAGACGCCTTTACTTTTGTATCCATGCTGTTTCCTTATTATCTTTAAGCTCGACCTGAACAATATCAGTTGAAAGAGTCAGGAATTACTTTTCACCCTTATTCTTCAGAGACTGACCTGCTTTCGCAAACTTGCCACCCATGGCGGCCTGTGTATTGATCAGGGATCCCATATTTAATGCAACGCTCAGAGTACCCTGGCGAGTCGCACGATGGAGTCGCTTGGTTTGACCGATTGCCACTTTGTCGCGGCTGAGAATGGTACCAATAAATGACTCAGTTTCTCGCTCCAGGGCTGCTGCATCTTCAACCAGACGGTTGATCAAACCCATAGCATAGAGTCGTTCAGCTGTGACCGTTTCTCCCAGAACAGCCAACTCCAACGCCAACCGCGGACCGACAAGCTTACTCAATACCGGTGTATTGATAGCAGCGGGGAAACTGTGCCTCATCTCTGAGACTTGAAATCTTGCGCTTTGATCAGCCAGAACAAAATCACAACCCATGGCAAGGGTAAAACCCCCTGCATAGGCATAACCACGCACCACCGACACCGACGGTAAGTCGCATTCATCAAGCAAGCGGAAGATATCAGACCAGAGATCATCACCACCGATGATATCATCAACCGGTGATTCACTCTTAACATCACGTAAATCCCGCCCGGCACAGAAATGCTCACCGGCGCCACAGATAACCAGACAGCGGCAGTTAGCCTCGGTCAATGCCTCGACAATATTCTGGTGTAGTTGTACCACCATCTCGCTGTTAAACGCGTTGCGCCTTTCCGGTCTATTCAACTGCAACCGTGTGACACCATCTTGCTTTTCCACAGAAATGTTCATGCAAAGTCCTCGTTGAACATCGCTCAATCCAGACCCAATGATAGCGTTGATGCATAGTGTTACGAAACATAAGTATCCGGCAGACTGGGTTCATGCTGGGGTCGGAGTTTAGTTACTGGGTAAATTCGGCTGTTTACTCCAGCACTTTACTCCGATCCCATTAACCAAAAGCGATAAGAAGAGACGGTACTTAGAAGAAAAACGCATATCAGTAGCGGCATATAGGCTTTGCGATTCGCCTAAAGGGGTGCAAACTGTTGTAGACATTCTTGAATGAGGTCTCAACATGTTACGTATTAAGAATCTGCTCCAAGGTAAGGGTAGAAATGTCTGGTCTGTTGGCCCCGCACACTCGGTTTACCAGGCTATCGAGATGATGGCATTAAAAGGCGTTGGCGCACTTACAGTGCTCAACGACAACGGTGAGCTCATCGGCATCATCTCCGAGAGAGACTATGCCAGAAAAGTCATCCTGCAAGGCAAGTCCTCCAAAGACACCCAGGTATCTGAAATTATGACCCGGGAGGTCATCACCATTACAGAAGACGTGAAAGTTAACGAATGCATGACACTGATGACAAATAAACGCATTCGACATTTGCCGGTAAAGGAAGGCGCACAGGTAATCGGCATGATTTCTGTCGGCGACCTGGTGAAGTCAATTATTTCCGAGCAGGATTTCAAGATCGAACAGCTGGAACGATACGTGCGGGGTGAAGAGGCTGGAGTTCGTACGGATTAGGAGGCCCCCAATGCTCTGGAAGGTGCGTGCCTTTCGGGTCAAGCTACCAACACTATTGTCCTAAGTAAATTCCTCACGATTCTGAGGGTAGTACTGTGATTCAAGAAATTTCTCATTCAGAATCCGCTGCAGCGATGCTGTTTTTTGATTTACCCAGATGCCTGGCAAGAAACTTATCCATTGCCTCAAAGAATTCTATTCGGTGGCTCTGCAGGCTCAAATGATGGTTGCCATTTTCCTGTTCGATATAGATATAGTCCTTGCCTGACTTTTCAAGCGCTTCAGAAAACTTCCTTGACTGTTCTATCATCACTCTCCTGTCGACGTCACCATGCACCAACAGCACAGGGATAGAAATCCTGTCGACATTGTCGATCGGGGAGTTCTGACTCCGGCTTGAACCAGATTGCAATCTCTGGCTCGCTGTCCCGGCCTGACCCATGGCTCGCCATCGCTGTGCTAATCCGCCCAGACCTGAAACACCGGCAAACGAAACCACGCACTTGAACTTATCCGGCGTTTTATAAGCCGCGACGCCCGCAACATATCCACCATAGCTGCCACCCACAACGCAGACTCGTTCAGGGTCCGTGAAACCTTGATCAATCATCCAATCCAGTCCATCCATGACATCTTCCTGCATCTTCAAGCCCCATTGCTTGAATCCGCTCACCATAAACCTGTCACCAAAACCTGATGAACCTCTAAAATTTGGCTTAAGGACTGCGTAACCGCGGCTGAGAAAAAACTGTACCCAGTAGTCAAACCGATCAGTGTCCCGCGACCAGGGTCCGCCATGGGGGAGGATTATCGTCGGATAGGGCCCAGCGTCTTTTGAGCCCGGGAGTGCTAAATAGGCAGATATTTCAATATCGTCTCGGGTGGTATAGGTCACATATTCTAAATCCACCAATGGACCAACATCCGCGTAGGCTTTTCCGATCATTGACAATGTAGGCACAGTTGCATCGAACAGATACCAGGCTGGATTTGTTCTGTTTCCTTCTGCTCGAATTATCAGTTTATCCCTGCTTTTGTTGGCACTGACTATCTGCACCCAGGATGGATGCCCGGGTAGCGCCGCTTTCAGTTCGTTGTATTGTTTCTCTGCCTCCTTGTCGAACCAGTGATAATTTAAAGTATCGCTGTAGTAGGTAATCCTCACAGGTCTTTTGGTTTCAGGGTGAATTACCAATGCGTCAGTATCGAATCCGTCATTGACATACAATGTTTCAATGACTGCTCCATCTTTCAGGGAAACTCGATGTATCCCCCTGGTATTTGATTGATAGTTTGCACCAACCCACAAGCTCTTGCCGTCTTCGGCAACTGCAATTGGACTTGGTTGTTCCGCGCCAAGAAGATGACGAATATCAATCTTTTTAAAACGATTACTTGAAACCGAAAATGCTATTGGCTCGCCGCTTGTGTTAAACCCCGTCCCCAATACCACCTCACCCTGGTCGTTTGCAGTCCAACGCGCTATGCCTGTTCGAAATTTTCTGACCCGTTTCATTTTGTTGGTGTTAATGTTCAGGCGATAGACCGAAGGCAGCGTTCGATCTTCTCGCGCCAATTGCACCAGAATATAATCAGGTTCATCAGGTAACCAGTTGATGACGGTACTTTCATTAATTGCGTTCCACTGCAGTTTTTGTCCGACACTGGTTGCCTTTGCCTTTGGCACCAACTGTAATACATTCGTACGATCAGTATTCGCAGCCATCAGCCGGGTGAATATTGTTCTACCATCATAGTAATAACCAATGCCACTGCCAGCGCCTGCTTGCAGAACCATATACTGGCGAATCTGGCAAACAACCCTGCTATTGTTGGCAAACCGGCACCAGTCAAACAGGAAATCATCGGGATTTGCTGCCATCACCATTCGTGACTTTCGCGTCTTAAGGTCGGTTACCACAACATGGTATGTATCTCTCCGGGCTCTCAACATAACCAATGTTTCACCATCTGGCGAAATGTTGATCGACCGGATCGATGGTAACCTTCCGAAGACCGCAGCAGGTACAGCGCCTGCGGTAGATGAAGCGCCTGTGGCTGGTACCATGGAGATAATAATTAGTAAAGGCAGAATAAACCGGATCATTTCGCAACCTTCCATTTCTAATCGTGAACTCGCTGGTTATACCTTACTAGCTGGGTTAATGACTATCCACGAAAGCAGGGATCTGTTCTTAACATTCATAGCCGGTAAGTCTCAACCGGGAATATCAAACTGACGCCCACTGAGGTAAAGTTGCGGAAAAGCGAAAAGGTGTAAATATGTCCTGGTGGAAGATTATCTCACTCCTGGTTGGCGGGTTAGCACTTGCCGGTTCCATGTTCGGATACTACATGTGGAAGTATGCGGAGTTGGACATGTATGTTCCCATGTTCATCGACAATTGTGGAGAGTGCCACGGAGAGGATCTGGGGGGAACAAAGCAAGGCGTTGCTCTTATCGACACCTATCTTGAAGGTGGTGACACGGTCGCAGGACTGATACAAAGCATTAATCGAGGCAATCCTGTTGCCGGTATGCCTGGCTTTGAAAGCACGTTAAGCGAGCTCGAGATAAAAGGACTGGCTATCTATATAGCGGAAAGGCGACTTGGCCAAAGGTTTATTGACTTTCGTTTTGACAGTGAGCTGGTTATCCCTAACGACCCAATCGAGAGCGAAGAGCACAAGTTCGTCATCGAAACGTTTGCAGAAAACCTGGCTCCCATGCTATTCAGCATTGAACCCTTGCCGGACGGCTCTTTTCTACTAACAGAAAAAGAAAGGGGATTGTCGATCATCTCACCAGACGGTGAGCAGTCAGAGCTCATAGATGGTACACCGGAGACTGCGAATTTCTCCTGGGACATTCGAGGTATCCAGAATGGCGTAGGTTGGCTACTGGGCGTCGCTGCGCATCCAAACTACGAAGAGAATGGTTGGATATATCTCCACTATACTGACCTGTGTCCTGATGATTGTAACCAGGAGAACAGTGGTTCGATATTACCAGTTTCCATGAACCGGCTTGACCGGGGTCGCATCAGGGACGGTAAATGGGTTGACGTTGAAACTTTATGGCAGGCTGACATCGATTCGTACAACCCTGCGCCTGATACAGGCGCAGGAGGCAGGATTGCATTTGATGACACGGAACATGTCTATATCAGCGTAGGAATAAAGGGCAACTATGGGCCCCAGGATCTCGCAAGTCCCTATGGCAAAATTCACAGAATCAGGGACGACGGGACGATCCCGCCAGATAATCCTTATGTGGTGGCAGCCAACAAGACTTCCGAAGAAATACCGTTCACCCAGAAGACAATATGGACCTACGGGCACCGGAGCACACAAGGCCTTGAGTGGAACTATTTAAGGGGACGAATGTGGAATGCGGAAATGGGACCTCGTGGTGGTGATGAAATCAACGAACTTTTGCCAGGTAAGAACTACGGCTGGCCTTATCAATCCCTGGGTCTAGAATACGATGGTAATAAAGTCGAACGGCACAAGAATAAAAACATAGAATTCGATACCAGTACGGTCGAACAGACTTTGATTGATATCACCCCTTCGCCAGCAATATCGAGTTTCGCGTTTTATGACGGAAATAAGTTTGTTCACTGGCAGGACAACATCTTACTCGGCTCCTTAAAGGGAAGTTCATTATTCAGGCTGGTGTTCGATGGCAACAAGCTGGTGCACAAAGAAACCCTGATCAAGGATCTTGCACGCATCCGCGATGTCGAGGTGGGGTATGACGGCCTGGTGTACCTGCTGCTGGAAAATAAACAAGGCAGCAAAATAGTCCGGTTGGTACCATCTGGAGAATCAACATGAGTTACGAATATGTTAAGTTCCAAACCGAAGGCGCATTGGGCAAGGTAATTCTAAACCGGCCAAAATACCGAAACGCGCAAAGCCGAAAATTGCTCGAAGAGCTGGACCAGGCATTTACCCAGGCAATCGAGGACGACGCCATCAAGGTGATCCTTTTAATGGCAGAAGGAGACCATTTTTGCGCCGGACACGACCTCGGCACCCCGGACGAAATGGCCGACCAGCAAGAACGCCCTATCGCCCCCGGTGTCAGGGGGCGATATCGTCGATCAAAGGATCTTTACGTTGATTTCACTTTGCGCTGGCGTGACTTGCCAAAACCTACCATAGCCGTTGTCCAGGGTTATTGCATCTTCGCAGGATGGATGGTCGCATCTTCGATGGATATGATTTTCGCAGCCCAGGACGCTATGTTTCTCGGCACCAATTTTCAATACTTCTCAGTGCCCTGGGATATGCATCCCCGCAAAGCAAAAGAACTATTGTTTGAAAGCAGGTTTATCAACGGCATCGAAGCTGAAAAGCTGGAACTGGTGAATCGCACCTATCCAGAAGAGCGCCTTTACGAGGAAACCCTGGCCTATGCGCAGCGGGTCGCAGAAAACGACAGCTTCCAGTTGCGAATGATCAAGCTTGCCATCAATCAAATGCAGGAGACCCAGGGATTCAAAGCCCATATCAACAGCGCCCATACAATGCATTTGCTCAGCGCGACAGGGGAGAAAGATCCGGGGTTTGAACTACGCAAACCGGAAGGAAAACGGCGGCCCATGGTTCAAAAGGCTATTGAGAACTACGAACGATTTCACGGGAACAGGAGTTGAAATAGTGGTACCAACACGGAAAGGACCCTCCTTCCAACTCAACGCGGATGAAAGGAAAAAAATAATGGGGGAAAGGGATTTTAGAAACCTGAACCAATCTCCAGCACGAGGTTAACAATGATTTCATGGAAAGAATTCAGCCAACTTAATCCCGACTGGGCGACAGCAGCCGAACGGCTCCGACTCCAGCCCGGTAGCACTCCGGACCAGGATGGTATTGGGTTCATTGCAACGGTTGCAAGAGATGGCAGACCCAGGATGGCGCCTGTCTGCCCTATTTTTACCATGGGTAATCTATGGTTGTCGGTCAGCCGCAGGACCGTCAAGGCTCACGACCTTCAAAACGATGGCCGCTATACAATTCACGCATTTCTGGGCGAAAATGACGAAGAATTTCAAATTTCAGGGTCCGCCAGAATAGTTGAGAATGACAAAAAAAAGGCTGATGTGCAAAACGCCATTAGCTTCCAGTACGACCCGGCTGATTTAATCTTCGAACTGAACCTTGCTCGCGCCGTCTGGGCCTATTGGATTAATCCCGGACAACCCGGCACCAGGGTCGTCAAACAAACCTGGCAATCGTAACCAGGCAGAGCCTCTGACAAGAACAGACAAGGGCAGACCAGGGCTCTCACCCATGTTAACCTCAAGTTAAACAACCAAATGGGGAAAGCATGGACTCTGAGCTCAGAGGTTTACTGGACCAACGGGACATCCACCAGATAATAATGCGCTATTGCAGGGCAATTGATCGCTGTGACGAAACATTACTCGCCAGTTGTTATCATGAAAATGCCACCTTCGATTACGGC